>Ga0180218_1000271_pt1 | contig 64742 bp, 53 predicted proteins | sample eDN3rd37CKraftBY_FD_151334 | JGI IMG/M metagenome (GOLD analysis project Ga0180218, IMG submission 151334) | Enriched backyard soil microbial communities from Emeryville, California, USA - eDNA 3rd pass 37_C Kraft BY (version 2) (version 2) | ecosystem: Environmental > Terrestrial > Soil >... | reverse complement strand
GCGTCGTTGTAGACGCGCGTCATCCCGACTTTCTGTGCGATTACACCTGAACGCATGGGTTCATCCTTCCCGCGCCTTAGAGCTTGATCTCGACGTCCACACCCGCGGCGAGGTCGAGCTTCATCAGAGCATCGACGGTCTGCGGCGTGGGGTCGACGATATCGAGCAAGCGCTTGTGCGTGCGCATTTCGAACTGTTCGCGGCTCTTCTTGTCGATGTGCGGCGAGCGGTTGACCGTGAACTTTTCAATCCGCGTCGGCAGCGGAATGGGGCCGCGGACGTTCGCGCCCGTGCGCTTGGCGGTCGACACGATTTCGCGCGTCGAGGCATCGAGCACCCGGTGATCGAACGCTTTGAGGCGAATGCGGATATTCTGTCCGTTCATGCGTCTATTCCTTGTTCTGCCGCGGCGCGGGCCTTGCCGCGCCCGCGTCAGATCGTTTCTTCGATTATTCCGTGATGCTGACGACGATGCCGGCGCCGACGGTGCGGCCGCCTTCACGGATGGCGAAGCGGAGCTTCTCCTCCATGGCGATCGGCACGATCAGCTCGACGTCGACGGTGATGTTGTCGCCCGGCATCACCATCTCGGTGCCTTCCGGCAGCTTGACCACGCCGGTCACGTCCGTCGTGCGGAAGTAGAACTGCGGACGGTAGTTGGTGAAGAACGGCGTGTGACGGCCACCCTCGTCCTTGGTCAGGATGTAGGCCTCGGCCTTGAACTTGGTGTGCGGCGTCACCGAGCCGGGCTTGCACAGCACCTGCCCGCGCTCGACGCCCTCGCGATCGACGCCGCGCAGCAGCGCGCCGATGTTGTCGCCGGCCTGGCCCTGGTCGAGCAGCTTGCGGAACATCTCGACGCCGGTCACCGTCGTCGACGACGTCGGGCGGATGCCGACGATCTCGACCGTCTCGCCGACCTTGACGATGCCGCGCTCGACGCGGCCCGTCACCACCGTGCCGCGGCCCGAGATCGAGAACACGTCCTCGATCGGCATCAGGAACGGCTGATCGACCGGACGGTTCGGCGTCGGGATGTAGCGATCGACCTCTTCCATCAGCTTGCGGATCGCGTTCTCGCCGATCTCCTTGTTGGAGTCCTCAAGCGCGGCAAGCGCCGAACCCTTGACGATCGGAATGTCGTCGCCGGGGAACTCGTTCTTCGACAGGAGCTCGCGCACCTCGAGCTCGACCAGCTCGAGAAGCTCGGCGTCGTCGACCTGGTCGACCTTGTTCAGGAACACCACGATCGAGGGAACGCCGACCTGGCGCGCCAGAAGAATGTGCTCGCGCGTCTGCGGCATCGGGCCGTCGGCCGCCGACACCACCAGGATCGCGCCGTCCATCTGCGCCGCGCCGGTGATCATGTTCTTCACGTAGTCGGCGTGGCCGGGGCAATCCACATGCGCGTAGTGACGGTTCGGCGTCTCGTACTCGACATGCGCCGTCGAGATCGTGATGCCGCGCGCCTTCTCTTCCGGCGCAGCGTCAATCTGGTCATACGGCTTGAATTCGCCGAAGAACTTCGTGATCGCCGCCGTCAGCGACGTCTTCCCGTGATCGACGTGACCGATCGTGCCAATGTTCACATGAGGCTTCGTACGCTCGAATTTACCTTTGGCCATAGTCTCTTCCTTGGGCGGCTTGGGCTTCAGTTCGGTTCTGAATGCGGGCGATTACCGACAAAGGTCAAAAAACACAAGCATCTTTTGGCCGGTGCCTTAGCCACGCACTGGGTCGGACCCTCCAATCGACATGTAGCGAGCGGCCTGGAGTTCAATACTCGTTCCCGTTAGGGCACATCCTACAGCAATGTCACGCGCCGTTTAAGGTCATCTAACAACAGGCGTAGCGCAAGTCCAGGCAGCCAATCCACCTGCCCCTGTCGCGTCCTCACGGTCGACTGATGCCTCGAAACGGCTGCACCGCATGGCAGGGGGAGAAGGTGAAGACTAGGACCACTGCTATGCGCTCTCTCCGGAGGAGCAGCTGCTTCGTGAAATTCGCTTGGTCAGGATCTTGGAGCGGGTAGCGGGAATCGAACCCGCATATTCAGCTTGGAAGGCTGCTGCTCTACCATTGAGCTATACCCGCGTCGCGTTCCAGGGCTACCGGTCCGGCAGTGGTGGAGAGGGTTGGATTCGAACCAACGTAGGCAAAGCCAACGGATTTACAGTCCGTCCCCTTTAACCACTCGGGCACCTCTCCAATCTGCCAACGGAGCCATGCAACGAGGCATTCTCGCGGGCGTTTCGACGGGGCTGAAGCCTTCCTCCGAAATCCGCGAGGCGCCTTATGACGGTTACGTTTTTCGCTGTCAACCACACGCGTGGAAAAGCGTGGTGAAATTCTGGATGGCGATCATAGGCAACGGGATGCGCCGGCTTTATAGAAGATCACCATGACCGATAAGAAATCCGGCACGCCGAAAGACAGCCATTACGCCCGTTTGCGCCGAGCACATCGCGAGCAAAAAGGCAGCGCGACGCATTTTCGCCCGAAGCAACAGGTGCCGCCGGGTGCGAATCCACCGAACGGCCAGATGCGGCTATACGGCCTTCACACCGTGCGGGCTGCCCTCGACAATCCGCGCCGCAAGATCAGCAGGATGCTTGTAACGCGCAATGCACAGGATCGGCTGGGAATAGCCGATCTGACTGCCCTGCCCTTTTCGACCGAACTCGTCGAGCCGAAGGTGATCGATAGAATCACCGGCAGCGAAGCCGTCCACCAGGGCGTTCTGATCGAGGCGGAGCCGCTCAGGCCGAAACGGCTCGGCGCGCTCGGCGACACATTCCTTGTGCTTGTACTCGATCAGGTGACAGACCCCCACAATGTGGGCGCCATCATGCGTTCCGCGGTCGCTTTCGGCGCCGGCGCACTGATCGTGACAGCCCGTCACAGCGCACACGAATCGGGTGTCCTCGCCAAATCCGCCTCCGGCGCGCTCGAGCACATCGAGCTTATCGAGGTGCGAAATCTCGCCGAAGCGCTAGGCCAATTGCATGAGGCGGGCTTCCAGACGATCGGCCTTGATTCGGACGGGCCGGCGGAACTCGAAAAGACCTTTGCCGGCGAGAAGATCGCTCTGGTCCTCGGTGCCGAAGGAAAGGGCTTGCGGCAAAAGACACGCGAGACGGTAACCTCACTTGCCCGCCTCGACATGCCCGGCGCCATTCGTTCGCTCAACGTGTCCAACGCCGCGGCGGTCGCGCTCTACGCCGCCGGACGGTTCCTGGCGCGTAACGAGTAGCGAGTGGAAACTGCACTGCTGACGAGGATGTCCTAGTTGCCGCCCGAATGTGAAGCGCCCCTCCACAAAGTCCACGCAGCGAGGATCCCCAGGAAGCCCAGCAGCAGCAAGACCGCTTTCTGCAATCCCACGAAACTCGCGATCACTCCCACGAGGAAGATGAACGTGACGCCGCCATAAACGACGACATACAGCGCCGAAACAGTCTCGGCACGTCGGCTCGGCATGGCGACACGGTTGACGAGACGCGCTGCGCCCAGCCAGGCCAATCCTTGTCCACAGCCGGCCAGGACAGTGGACAGGTAGAGGATCTGAACGCTTCGCGACAGAATGAAGGCAGCGATGGAGAAGAGCGCGAAGATCGTGACGCACATCCCGATCTGGATCGAGATCCTATCCGTCAGCTTCGGGCTGGCGACTTGCACCCCCCCGGCACTTGCCAGCATCACCGACGCTGCAGCGCCCCCATGGAAGAGATTGCCCTGGCCAAGCACGGAGACGGCCAACGCCGAGCCCAGCCCCAGCCATAGTCCGGTCAGCGCCCACACCGTAAAAGCCGCGCAGGCGGCAAATCGGAATTCCCGCCGGATGCCAGGTGGCACGGATATTGAACGCGGCAGAAAGTCGGCGTCCCTCAGCCGTCGGAGATAGACGCTCGGCAGCGTCTCAGGGAGACCGAGAATGACCGCGATGGCGATGGCATAAAGGGCTCCCTGGAGGATGAACGGCAGGGTAAGGGCTAACTGAACCGTGATGGCGAGGCTGACGATCGCCGTTGCGGCGAACGTGCCGATCGACGCGGACACCGTCGTTATCAATGCGGCTGCCCAGGACGCCCGGCCGTGGTCGCCCTTGGGCTCTAGTTCGACCATCGCGGCGGTGATCGGTCCGCTGAAGAGCCCGGTAGCTATGCCGTTCACCAGTCGGGCTAGGAGAAGCGGCAGGAAGGTGTCGAAGGCCAAAAGCAGCGCGGCCCCCATTAGGCCCGAAATACCGGCTGCGAACAGGACTCCGCGACGACCCAACTGGTCGGCGAGCTTGCCCCCGAACAGCAGGCCGACGATCGTGCCGACCGGATAGGCGGAATGGATCGCCGTCGTGGCGGCCGTGCCGAGGTGGTATTCGGACTGCCAGATCGGGTAGAGCGGCGTCGGCGCATTGTTGAGGAACAGCGCCAGGAACAGGACCGCGCCTGCCGCGAGATAGCGGCGACCGGACCGGATCTGGCGATCTGAATCCGCCATCAACGCGATCTTGCAACGAATGCTTCAGACGGCACGCCGGCCCCGGCTCTAGCCACGGACCGCCTACGCCTCGCCGTTCCAGGTGGAATCGTGCTGGACCGCGCCCGCTCGATCGACGCTTGTCTGCAAATCGAGGATGTCGAACAACGTCTCACCGTTGTCGATGCGCTCCCGGATGACGACCTCGCGAGCTGCCCGTTCGCGCGCGCCGGCGACCGTCGCCTCGAGCCTCGACCGCGGGATGCAGATGACGCCGTCATGGTCCGCGACGATGATGTCGCCCGGCTCGACCAGCGCGCCGCCGCACACCACGGGAATGTTCACCGCGCCCGGTCCGCGCTTCTCGACATGTCCCGCATGGATCGATGCCGACCAGATCGGGAACTTCATCTCGCGCAGCGCATCCGTGTCGCGAATGCTTCCATCGGCGATCACGCCAACGGCGCCATTCTTCAGGGCGGCCAGGGCGACGAGTTCCGCGAACATCGTCGAGGGGGCGTTGCCGCTGTTGGCGATGACGAGAATCTGTCCCGGCTTCACCAGTTGGACCGCCTTGTGCAGAAACAGGCCATCGGCCGGATAGTTGAACGCGGTCACGGCCTGCCCGGATATGCGCAGGCCACCATTCAGCGGGCGGATCGCATGGTGCATCAGCGCCATGCGGCCGGTGACGAGATCCAACGCCTCGTGAAGATCCGCGACGCCGAACTTTCCGGCTTCCTCGACCAGCGCCTGGTCGCACGAGGGAATGCGTGTGTAGATGACGTTGGCCTGCATATTTCCGCCGAGGTCCCTTTGTTCGACTTCGTCGCCCGATCAGTTGTCCTGCAGGTTCTCGCGCAGGGTCGCGTAGCGGTACTCCTTCCTGAAGACATTTTTCTTCTGGAGGAGCGGAACCACCTGATCGACGAAGTCGTCCATGCTGCCATTGTTGATCGTCGGCGTGACGTTGAACCCGGTGCAACCGGTCTCGCGCCAGATCCGTTCCATCTCGGACGCAACCTGTTCGGGCGTGCCGACGATCTGGAGCATGGTCGTGGAGATACCCGCCGACATCGCAGCCTGGCGCAGCGTCATTCGTGGCTTGCCGGCCTCGCCCGCCATCGTAGCCATGCCGCCTTGCGAGGCCTGCGTCTTCTGCGCGACGATCGGCTCGTCCGGATCATATTTGCTGAAGTCGACGCCAAGCGTTCCCGACAAGCGGGCCATAGCGGCGTCGAGGGGCACATTGTCGGCGAGTTCCATCTGATGACGCTTCGCCTGCTCCTCGGTACCACCCAACACCACTTGGACACCAAAGGTTACCTTGGGATCGGCCGCGCCGGCGGATTTCGCCGTACCCCTAATCTCGCCCATGAACTTGTGCATGCCGGCCTCGGTCGGCTGGATCGCGAAGATCACCTCGGCATTCTCGACCGCAAACTTCTGGCCGCGTGACGAGGAGCCAGCCTGGAAGATGACCGGGCGACCCTGCGGAGACGGAAGGACGGGCGGGACGGCATTCGTGCGGATGTATTTCCCGTCGAACTTGACACGCTTGACCAGCGTGGGATCGGCGAAGCGTCCGCTCGCGCGGTCGGCAATCACGGCTCCAGGCTCGATGCCATTCCAAAAGGCGTGGCACACCTTCAGATATTCGTCAGCACGATCGTAGCGGGCATCGTGCTCCATCTGCTCGAGGCCGAGCGCCCGATGCTCGGCGCGCAAGTGCCCCGTCACCACGTTCCAGCCGGCCCGCCCCCCCGTTACGAAGTCGAGCGTCGAGATGGCGCGGACGAGATCGTAGGGCGGCGTTGCCGCGATCGATTTGGTGCAGACGACGCCGAGCCGCTCGGTGACCGACGCGATGATATTGAGCACGGTCAGCGGATCGTGGTTCGGCCAGCAGACGCCATTCTCCACGACTGTGTCGGTGCTGTCCTTATAGTGGTCGTAGGCGGCCGGGACGTCGGCAAAGAAGACGGCGTCGAACAGGCCGCGTTCGAGGGTCCTGCCGACGCTTTTCCAATAGCCCATGGATCCCAGTTCCTGGAACCGCCGATCGTCGGGATGGCGCCAGGTGCCGATCGTGTGGTTCATCGGGCTGTTGATGAGGAAGCTGATGAGATGCATCATCGGAAACGGACTCCTTGGATTGGCGAGGCGAAGGCGGCCTAGAGGCCGCGCTTCTCCCAGGCTGCCCTGTTCAACGTGGTCGCAGGCATCGTGCCGCCCAGCGCTTGGGACGTGGCCGCCGCGACCGCCTCGCCCAGTTCGCGCAAGCTGTCCTGGCTCATTCCGGCGACATGTGGAGACAGGACGATGTTCGGCGCCGACAGTAGCGGCGAGGAGAGGCTCGGCGGCTCCTCCTCGAAGACGTCTATGCCCGCGCCTGCAATCCGGCCGTCGCGTAAGGCCTGCGCGAGCGCATCCTCATCGATGATGCCGCCGCGGGCGGTGTTGACGATAACGGCGCTCGTCTTCATGCGCGCCAGTTCCGGAGCGCCAATGAGGTGACGCGTCTCTTTGGTCAACGGCACGTGAACGCTTACAATGTCCGACCGGGACAGGACCTCGCCGAGGCCCGCCACGCGCTCGACGCCCGCTTGTTCGAACGCCGCGCCCGGGGCCAACGGATCGTAGCCGAGGATCGTGCAGTTGAATCCCTTGCAGATCTGGGCAGTGAAGCGACCGATTTGCCCGAGCCCAAGGATGCCGACCGTCTTCCCCCACAGTGATTCGGTGACAGGGAATTGGCGCGCCTCCAGGAAGCGGCCTTGAACGACGGCTCCGTGCCGTTCGAGCACCTTGCGGTATACGGCAAGGATGAGCGTCACGGCGCCTTCGGCGACGCAATGCGCGTTGGAGCCTCCCGGCGTATTGGCGACGAGAACGCCGTGCGCCGTGCAGGCATCGATATCGATGTTGTCGACGCCGATCCCGTGCTTGATCACGGCCTTCAGATTCCGGGCACGCGCGAGCAGTTCGGGGGTGATTCTGAACAGTCGCACCACAATCGCGTCCGCCTCCGCGGCGGCTGCGTTTCTCTCCTCAAGAGGCGCATCGACGGGAAGGTGAACGACCTCGAAATGCTCCGCCAGGAGGCCCATTCCGCCAGCGTGGATCGGGTCGGCGACGAATACCTTGAATCGGGTCTGCATAATTCCTACAACTCCCGCGATGGTGCGTACGTTCTGAAGTACCACTGCACTATCACTGATATGTTAGTTGGACTTCTGTACTTCCGCAAGCAGGTCGAGCGCGAGAGGGTGAAAAGATATGAACGGTTCCAAGGATCGAATGCCCGGCAGCGATGCCGCCGACACGCTGGCGGAGGCAGCATATGCACGCATCAGCGAGATGATCCTCAATCTCGAGCTCAAGCCCGGCGCGCTGATTTCGGAAACAGTCCTCAGCAATCATCTCGGCATCGGCCGCACGCCGGTGCGCGAAAGCCTCAAACGGCTGAAGCGCGACCGGCTGGTCCACATCATGCCGAGGAGGGGCATCGTGGTTGCAGAGATCGACATCCCGGAGCAGCTGCTCGCCCTAGAGGTCAGGCGTCACGTCGAGCGCATTCTCGTGACCCGCGCGGCGCGGCGGAGCACATCGCTGCAGAGGGTGGAGTTCGGCCGCCTCGCCGACCGAATGCAGCAGTTCGCCAATCTCGGCGACCCTCCGGGCTACCTCGCCGTCGACAAGGAGTATGACGACTTGATAGACCGCTGCGCCGGCAACCCCTATGCGACCGATGCACTGCGCCCGATCCATGCCGTGGTCCGGCGTTTCTGGGCGACCATGAAAGGCACCGAGGAGTGGAATGAGGTCTCGGCGATGCACATCCAGGTCGTCCGCGCCGTCGCGACAGGCGATCCGGAGAAGGCGGAAGCCGCATCCGCGGCATTGATGGATTACAACGAGAAGATCTTTCGCGCACTGACCGGGTGAACGCTCGCCCGGATCACATGAAACCGACCAGCCACAGGGCCATTCCTGGAAAAGCGGTCAACAGGGCCATGAACAGCGCGATGATGAAGTAGTAGGGCATCACGCCGCGTATCACCGGCCCGATTCCGGTTTTCGCGATCGCATCGACGACGAAAAGATTGATACCCATCGGCGGCGTGATCTGGCCGAGCTCGACAACCACGACAAGCATGATGCCGAACCAAAGCAGGTCGATATCCATCACGGCGAGGATCGGCACCAAGAGCGGCACGGTGAGCACGATCATGCCTATGCTGTCGACCACGCAACCCAGAGCGGCGTAGATGAGGAACAGCAAGAGCAGAAAGACGTAACGGTTGAGCTCGAGGCCAACCACCCAATGCGTAAGCCGCTCGCCGAGGCCGGTCGTTTCCACGGCGTAAGCGAAGATGTACGCTGAGAAGGTGATGAGCAGGAGCGCCGCACTGACCTTCACGGCGAAGATCGTCGACTCGTAGTAGACACGCAGCGGCGGTTTACCGAGCAAGGCCGCCACTATGATCGAGGCAAGGGTGCCGATCGCTGCGGATTCGGTCGGAGTGGCAAGGCCCAGATAGATCGTGCCGAGGACGAACCCGATCAGGATCAGCAGAGGAACGATCTCGACGAGCCCGATCACGTACTCCCTGACCGTTTTGGGCCGACGGCCAGGGGGCGCCAAGGTCGGGTCTTTTACCACCCGCGCGGCAATATAGGCCATGAACATCAGCGTCAGGACAATGCCCGGCAACATGCTCGCGGCGAAGAGCTTTGCGATGGAAACTTCGGTGAAGCTTGCATAGATGACCATCGGAATGCTGGGTGGAATAAGGATGCCCAGCGTTCCTCCCGCGGCGATCGAGCCGCACGCCATGGACGTGTCGTACCCTTCCTGCTTGGCGCGCGGCAGCGACACGCCTCCGATCGCGGCGGCAGTCGCGACGCTGGAACCGCTGATTGCCGAGAACAGGGCGCAACCCGCGATGTTGCTCTGGAGCAGACCGCCGGGAAGGACCCAGCTGAACTTGGTGAGGCCATCGTAGAACTTCCCGCTGACCCCGCTGCGCAGGAGCACCTCGGCCATCAGGATGAACAGTGGCACCGAGCTGAGAGTAGCCGAATTGAGGCTGCCCCAGACGACGAAGCCGAGCGAGTTGAGCGACGAGGTTCCCTCGTAGAGGATCAGCATGAGAATGCCACCGATGCCGATGGCAAACGGAATCCACATGCCGCCCAGCAGCAGCACAACCATCACGACCGAACCGAGGGCGACGTAGGAGCCGGCGCTCATTGTCCGTCGATCCCTTCGAGAGGTTCCGTCCGACGTGGCGCGGCGCCGAGCACGCCTGCGACCACCCTCCACACAAGACAGACCGAGAGCATGGCGAAGCCGATCGCCACGATCGCCTGAGGAATATAGATCGGCGTCATCATGGGTGTCGGAGCGAAAATGCCGCGCGAGTAGCTACGATAGGCGAAGATCGTAAAATGATAGATGGCGACGAGACAGAAGATCAGACTGGCTGCGTCATAGACGACCTGCAACCAGCGGCGGACATTTCCCTTCAGCAGATCGATCACTGCGTCGACCCGGAGCAGCGCGTCGTCCATCAGCGCGAGGGGCACCCCGAAAGCGAGCACGACAAGGACCATGTAGCCTGAGTACTCTTCAACGAAGAGGAAGGAATGATTGAGAAGGCTGCGTTGCAGCACCTCCCAGGAGGTCAGCAGCGTCATTGCCAGCAACACGATCCCAGCCACAACCGCCGCTGCGAGAGCAAATCCTCGCAGCACCCTGTCGATAACAACCATGTCCGATCTCCGTTGGTCCCGATTGCTCTAGTGACCGACGGCGGCTTTGACGTCCGCGAGTACCTTCACAGCTACGTCGCCGCGCTCCTTGGCCCAGCTTTCCCAATAGCCAGTCATGGCCGCGGTGAGTTGCTTCTCCTGGTCCGGGTTTTGAGGAGTGATGGTCAACCCTTTATTCGCCGAGAAATCCTTCAGCAGGGTCGCGTTCTCGTCGAAGAGGCGCTTGGTGATCGCAGCGCCTTCTTCCGCGCTGATCTTGCGCAAGGCTTCCTGCTGGTCTGCCGGAAGCGCATCGAACTTGTCCTTGCTGACCAGGATGTAGCTGACGTTGAAGTTCGGCCCGAGATCGCTGGTGTGGTCGAGCAGGTCGATCCAGAGGCGCCCGCCACCGGAAGCTGCGGTCAGCACGACGGATACCACGCCGCGCTGCAATGAGGTCGCGACCTCTGCTGTTCCGATCGTGACCGGCACGCCACCGAAACTCTTGACGAACTCCGACTGCTCGACTGTCGTGACGCGCACGCTCTTCCCCGACAGGTCCGCCAGCGTATCGACGGCCCCCTTCGACCAGATCACCTGGCGTGGGTAGACATATTTTCCGAGGACGACAACGCCGCGCTTCTCGAACTCGGCCTTCAGCGTCGGCAGCGCCGTCTCATAGCCCTTCTCGACATCCTCGACGGTCCCGAAGAGGCCCGGCAGCGCAGTGATGCCGGCGACCGGGACGACACCGCTGACGAAACCGTTTGTCGCGAGGTCGATCACGCCGTCCGCGAGGGCGGGGACGATGCTGTTGGCTTCGATCGGCAGGGAGCCGCCGACATTGCACTTGAAGTCGATCGCGCCACTCGTGGCGGCGCGAAACCGCTCCATGATCTTGACCATGCCCTCATAAACGGCGTGGGTCGGCGAAGGAATGTAGGTGTAGCATTTCCAGGTCGCAGCCATCGCAGCGCCGGAAGACATTCCCGTGGCCAGCAATCCTGCGGCAAAAAGAAGACGAACTTTCCTGAGTGTGTGTGCAAGCATCGTTTCCTCCCGACCCCCGCACCTCCGCGAAGGGCTTCAACACATCTGAGACATTAGTGACACATCAGTTGCATGTCAATTTGCGGCTGGCGCACGTTTGCTGCGAATGTCAGCTTCAGTCGTTGTGGTGGGAATAGAGAGGATGTCCTGCCACCGGCAGGCGAGCCCGCATAACCGACGCTGAATCGTGCTCGGTCATGTAGATATACTGATTGCCCTCCCCGCCGAATGCAACGTTTGTCACCATCAGGCCGCCGCATGATTTGATCATGGCCTTCGGCCGGCCGATCTCGTCGAACCACCAGGCAGCCCCGTAACCGGGATGCGCCACCACGAGGCCGCCATTTTCGTCCAAAGCCATGCCGTCAGGCCCGATCCCGCCGGACATCTGGATGTAGGTGCCGACCTTCGTCACACCACGATCCAGTAGCGGGACCCGCCATATCGCGTTCGAGCGGGTCACGGCGACGTAGAGACGCCTCTCGGTCTTGTCCAAGACAATGCCGTTCGGGCTGGGAACATTGTCGAGCAGGCAATCAAGCGATCCATCGATGTTAAGACGGAAGACGCGGCCGGTTGCGTCATGCAGCCCGGTCTGGCCCTGATCGGTGAAGTAGAGGTCACCATTTGAGGCGAACACAAGGTCGTTGCAGCCCCTGAAGCCTTCGAGCTTGTACTTCTCCACGATCGGGGTGATCCTCCCTGTCGCAGGATCGAGCTCGACGATACCCAGCTTGTAGTCTGCCACGACGATGCGCCCGTCCCGGCTGATCTTGAGACCGTTGGGCCAGCCGTCATACTCGGCCACGACCTCGAAGCGACCCGCCGGGTCGATCCTGAAGATACGGCCCCACGGCGTGTCCACGCAGTAGAGATTGCCCTCCCGGTCGAAAGACGGCCCTTCCAGTCCGGAATCGGGTTTATGGAGACCGAGCGTTTGCACGCGCGTGTACTCTGTCTCCCTGTTCCTGACCTTCAGGTTGTCAGGCAACCGGGCGTAGAATTCGGTCTCTATGACTTCGACGGGCGCGACCAGCATGCAATCTCCTTCAACTGAAATATCATTGATATACTAGTCGAACATCTGATATGACGCAATCCGGAACAAAGCCCTGCGGGCGGGTCCAAACCGTTTCGCCGGCAGTGCAGGGAGTTCAAGACGTGACCAATCTCGCAACCTTGCGGCCTGCCGCATCGGGCGAAATCGACCAGCGGGAGCTTCGCCAGGCGTTGGGTAAATACACCACCGGCGTGACGATCGTGACGGCAGCGGTCGAGGGCAAGAAGGTCGGAATGACCGCTAACTCCTTCTCTTCGCTCTCTCTCGATCCCCCGCTCGTCCTATGGTCGCTTCGCCGGAGCAGCACGAACTTCGCCGACTTCCTCGCCGCATCCCACTTCGCGGTCAATGTCCTGTCCGAATCCCAGATCGAGCTCTCGCAGCATTTCGCAAAATCGTCCGCGGACAAGTTCGCCGACATCGGACACGAGACCGGCGTGGGCGGTTCGCCCTTCTTCTCCGACGCAGCGGCGGTCTTCGAGTGCCGCACCGAAGCATGCCATGACGGCGGCGACCACGTGATCATGATCGGCAGGGTGATGAAGTTCGCCCGCTCCGAGCAATCGCCACTCGCCTTCGCTGAAGGACGCTATTCCGCCCTCATGGAGCATCCCGCGATGCGGCGGCCGTCGACGCGCGAACAGGGGGCCGGCGACGCGTCGGATGCCATGCGTCAGTTTGTAAGCGTGCTCCTCCTTCGCGCCTACAACAGGATGAGCGAAGAACTCGCGGACCTGCGGGAGGAAGAAGACCTGACGACCAACGAAAGCCGTCTGCTCAACGTCGTGGCGACGTATCCTGGGCAGACGCTTGCCCAGAGCATGCCGCTCTTGTACCTCAGCGACCTCGCCGCCGAGGACGCCCTGCAAAGCCTCCAAGGCAAGGGTTTCCTCGAATTCGACGCGGACGCAGGGATCTTCGTGACCGAATCCGGCAGGGAAAAGTCGCGCCGCGTGATGGCGGGAATGGCACAGCTCGATGCCCGCTTCCTCCGCGACGTTCCCGCCGCGCAGGTGAGCGAGCTCCATCGCATCCTCGTCGATATCATCGACGCGAGGTTCTGAGGAACACAAGCAGCGCGATCCGTGAGGGATACCTGCGACATTCACCCATCTGGAGAATGTCCTTCCTGATTGCGTGGCAGCCCCCTCTCCGTCTCGGCTTCGCCGAGCCACGTCCCACTGTCGTGAGGGAAAGGAATCGCCGGCCGCATGCTCGACGCCATTCCTCTTCCCCACGAAGTGGGGGAGAGGTGGCTCGGCGAAGCCGAGACGGAGAGGGGGAGACCTGCCGTACGCGCGTGAATTCGATCCGTGAGGGATACGGATCGGCGCTCGACAGCCCTGCTATTCGGCGCGCGGCATCACGTCGAGGAACGACTTGCCGGCGTCCTTGAGCAGGTTCTGCGCGTGGACATAGACGTAGCAGCCGCCGCGCCGCACATAATCCGGCAATCCCTCCGTCGTATGGGGAACGCCCAGCATCAGTCCGGCATCGTGGACGACCTTGGAGCTGGCATGGACCGCGGCCTTGACCTCCGGGTGTTGCGGCTGGCCCTTGTGCCCCATGCTCGTCGACAGGTCCACAGCGCCGAAGAAAACACCGGTCAGACCGGGAACGCTTGCGATCTCCGCGAGGTTCTCGAGGCCGAGGACCGACTCCACCAGAACATTGACGTAGCGCTCCCGCTTGTCGGCAAGTTCGGCTTCCGCCACGGCAGCGACGATGGATTGCGCCTGGTCGGCCGTCTCAACATGCGGGACGATGATGCCGTCCACACCGCGGTCGAGATAACGCACGATGACCGCCGGATGGTCCGTTTCGACGCGGACAAATGTCACCATTCCCGTGGCGTCGGCGGCGCGACGCACATCCTCCACATCCCGCATTCCATAGGGCCCGTGCTCGCAATCGACGAACAGGGCGTCGAAGCCTTGTTTACCCAGGAACTCCACCAAGGCGGTCGAGGGAAAATTCGGATTGATGATGGACAACGTTCCGCGCTCGGCGATGATTTCCCTTGCCCTTGCGGCCATATTTTCCTCCTGTGGAATGCTCGGATTTGATTGGCGGACACTTGCCGGACTTACTCGGCCGGTTCGACGGCCTGGCGATCGGCGGGAGATTTGAGCCGGACGAGCAGCTGCCGTTCCTTTTCCGCCACCGCTTGGCGCGCTTTACCCTTCACGTGGCCGAAGCCGCGGATGTCCATCGGCAACCGGGCCAGTTCCTCGATCAGCGCTGCATTGTGCGGTGCCAACACAGCCAGGCCACCCTCGATCGTTTCCATATAGTGCTCGATCGCCCGCCGTTCGGCCCGGCGCTCCCGCGTGTGGCCGAACGGGTCGAAGGCGGTCCCGCGAAGCCCCTTCGCCCGCGCCAGGAGCCGGAAGATGGGCAGGACCCACGGCCCGAAGCGCATCTTGGCCGGGTGACCCGTCCGCGGGTCGACCCTGGCGAAGAGAGGCGGCGCGAGATGGAACGAGAGGCGTGCGGCTTCGCCGTGCCTGGAACGGATGCGGGCAAGTTGCGCCTCGTCGCTGAGGAGGCGCGCGACTTCGTATTCGTCCTTGTAGGCCATGAGCTTGTAGAGCGACGCCGCAACCGCGCGCGTCAGGGCGCCCGCGCTGCCGAGCCGTTCCCGTTCGAGCTGGGCGACCTTCTGCATGAAGGTCCCGAAACGTCGCGCATAGGCGAGATTTTGATACGCTTCCAGTCGCCTGCCATAATCAGTGCTGAAATCGCCGACGGAACTATCCGTCACTGCCTGGACGGCAGCAGGCGCATCGCGTCGCGGGGGCGAAATCCCCTCCGCCGCCGCCCTGCCCCACGCAAAGGCAGCCCGGTTCGTCGACACGGCGACACCGTTCAGTTCGATCGCACGGTCGAGCGCGGCGAAGCTGATCGGGATCAGGCCCCGCTGCCAAGCATTGCCAAGCATGATCATGTTGGCGCTCGTGGCATCACCAAACAGTTCAGTCGCAAGGGCTGCGGCATCCACATAGGCCACAGCCTGCGGCCCCAGCGCCTTCTCAAGCACGTATTTGTTGAGATCGACGCCTAGGTCGAGGTCGCGTATGCGCGTGAACCGGCCCGTGGTCGTGACATTGGCATTGATCACAGCGGAGGCGGCCCCGCTACGCACGAGACCGAGCGTCTCCGGCATGGCTGCGCCGAGAAGATCGCAGCCGAGCAGCAGGCTGGCACCCGCCGGCGGCACCCGTGCGGGCAGCACCCCGGCAGCAGGTTCCGAGACGAGCACATGGCTCTTCACCCCGCCGTTCTTTTGCGCCATTCCCGTCTGGTCGACCACTCGACACTGCAGCCGGTCGAGATGCGCCGCCATGCCGAGCAGCGCGGAGACCGTAACGACTCCCGTACCACCGATTCCGGTGATCACGATGCCGTAGGGCCATGGCAGTGACGCTGCGCGCTGCGGCTCCGGCAATACGGGCGGGACCGGCGTCGTCATCCTTGGCTTTGCGGCAGGCGCCGCGACCTCCTCGACCGTCACGAAACTCGGGCAAAAACCCTTGAGACAGGACTGGTCGACATTGCAGGTCGATTGGTCGATCCGCCGCTTGGTTCCAAGCGGGGTCTCCATGGGTTGGATCGCAACGCAGTTCGAGACCGCGCCGCAATCGCCGCAGCCCTCGCAGACGAGGTCGTTGATATGGACGGTGACGTTCGGCTTCGGCTCCAGCCCGCGCTTGCGCCGGCGACGCCGCTCGGTGGCGCAGGCCTGATCGTAGATGATCGCGGTGACACCCTCGATATCCCGCATTCTGCGCTGAATTGCATCGAGTTCGTCGCGATGGACGATGTCCACCCCCGCCGGGAATGACTGCCCCTGGTGTCGCTCCGGCTGTTCGGCGACGACTGCGACCTGCTGGACCCCCTCCGCGAGCAACTGGCCCACGATTTGTGGAACGCTGAGGGAACCGTCATGGGCCTGGCCGCCGGTCATGGCCACGGCATCGTTGAACAGGATTTTATATGTGATGTTGACGCCGGCCCCGATTGCGGCGCGCACGGCGAGCAGTCCGGAGTGGTTGTAGGTACCGTCGCCAAGATTCTGGAAAACATGCTGGTTCTCGACGAATCGCGCGCGGCCGATCCAGTTCGCCCCTTCCCCGCCCATCTGCGTGAATGGCAAGGTCGTCTCCGGATCGTTGAAAGCGGCGAGCGCATGGCAACCGATACCGGCGCCCGCGAGGCTACCCTCGGGAACGCGCGTCGACACGTTGTGCGGACAGCCGGCGCAGAACCAGGGCGAGCGCTTCTCGGCGACAACGACAGGGACGTCGAGGGGCGGAATGGGGAGCGGCGGGCTCTGGGCGAGGATTCCCCGAGCGGTGAGCCGTGCTGCTAGAGCGCCTGCGATCTCGGCCGGGTCGAGCTCGCCGTGTGACGACAGGAGCCGTCGACCAGCCCCGTCGGCCTTGCCCGTTATCTCCGGCCTGCGCGCGGCGTCCATGCTGTAGCATGCCACGCGCAGTTGCTCCTCCACGAGGGCTCGCTTCTCCTCGACGACGATCAGTTCCTCGTAACCGTCGGCGAAACGCCGGGCGCCATCCGTCTCCAGGGGCCAGGTCAGCCCCACCTTGTAGATGCCGATCCCGAGTTCGAGGCAGCGCTGGTCGCCGAGTCCCAATAAAGAGAGGGCAGCGCGAGTATCAAGTAAGGACTTTCCGGTGGTGACGATGCCCAGGCGCTTGCGCGGCGGGCTGAGTGTGATCCGATCGAGCCCGTTTGCGGCGGTGAAGGCACGGACCGCCGGCAGCTTCCAGTCCACCAGGCGCGCCTCCTGCGCAGCCGGTGTATCCGACCGGCGGATGTTCAGGCCTCCCGGCGGCATCTCGAAGCCTACGGGCTCGACGAGCTCGAGCCGCTGTGGGAACAACGATGCCGAACTGTCCATCGTGTCGGTCAGGCATTTCAACGATACCCAGCAGCCAGAGAAGCGAGACATCGCCACCGATAACAGGAAATAGGGGACGATTTCCTCGATCCCGGCCGGGTTGAGCACCGGTATCCCGGATGCGATCAGTGCAGGCTCGGACTGATGGGCCGTGGTGGACGATTTGCAGGTGTGATCGTCGCCAGCAAGCACGACTACGCCACCTTTGCGGTTCGTACCGGCCAGGTTGCCATGCTTGAACGGATCGCCGCTACGGTCGACGCCCGGCCCCTTTCCATACCAGACGCCGAAGACGCCATCCACCTTGGCCGGTTCGAACAGGCCCACCTGCTGCGTCCCCCAGATGGCGGTCGCCGCGAGATCCTCGTTCAGGCCGGGATGGAAATGGACCCCCGCCGCCTCGAGCCGGTCCTTCGCCCGCATCATGGCGAAATCGACGCCTCCGAGCGGGGACCCGCGGTAGCCGGTCACATAGCCGCCTGTTGTCAGACCGGCCTCCCGATCCCGGCTGCTCTGGGTGAGAACCGACCTGACGAGCGCGTTCATGCCTGTGACGTAGGCCGGCCCCTCCAATCGATCGAACGCATCGGCGAGCGTGTCCTCGCGAATATGCGAAAGGCCTTCGGCGCTCGCAAACGACGGCTGTGTCACGCTGACCTCCAACTGATGCACAACTGCTATACTAACGGCTCAGGCAGCGGTCATCAATCCTCTCCAACGCCAATCACGCGTCGTTCCGACTATCCACACGTCAGCGATGGACTACCACTGGTCCTCTGGCGACTGGCTGCCCTCGGATCTGGCACCAGCTTCGCTTGGATTTCGAGGCGGCCATTCTCGCGCCTGCCAAGCTCGTTTGATCGGCGCCGGTCCGCTGCAGGTCCGCGGTTCGCTTACCGATGACAAGGCTGATGGGCGCCGTCGCACCAGCCTGGCAGGCGCAAGGCCCGCGGCAGCACTGCATCCGGTCAATCCATGCCGGTCAGGTGACGGAGATAGAACGCCAGCGCGACAAATCCGATCGCGAATGCAACGCCGTTCCAGTCGATCGTCTTCGATCGCGCCAGCCGCAAGCACTGCAGCACAGCGAACCAGATCGCGACAACAAGCAGCGCGAGGACCACAAGCCTGATCATCGGATGCCCTCCGAGCCTCTTTGTCCCGGCACCATGAAAGCTCCATCTGGCGAATTGATGTTCCTTGATGACATCCGCGCATTCAGTCGGCCCCGGAGATGCCCTGTCTTCAGCTCTATGGCTACCGCACGTCGCAAGAAATTCGCCTTCTTCTTACATTCGGCTCGCCTATATTTATGAACGATAGACCATCTGGTGTAGGCGACCACAAATTCCAGTAAGTGGATTTCCCTGTTCCCCTCGGTTACTCTCTTGAACAAGGAGACCGAGCATGGAACGTCGGCTGGCTGCGGTCCTTGCCTTCGACATGGTGGGTTATTCCCGCCTGACAGGTTTGGATGAGCAGGGTACGCTGGCGGCGCTACGGCGACATCGCAGCGCAATCTTCAATCCAAGAGCTGCCCAATATCATGGGCGCGTCGCCGCGCTTACCGGCGACGGCGCCATGATGGAATTCTCCAGCGTCGTGGATTCCGTCTGCTTCGCGGTCGAGGTACAGATCGCCCTGCGCAAGGAGAACGCAGGCATTCCGGAAGATCGCCAATACCGCTACCGGATCGGCATCAATATCGGCGACATCGTCCACGAGAACGGCGACATCTATGGCGACGGCGTGAATGTCGCGAAGCGCACGGAGGAAGTCGCCGATCCCGGAGGAATCTGTCTTTCGGGCACTGCTTTCGAGCAGGTCAAGGGCAAGCTCGACCTGACCTTCGAGCCGCTAGGCGAGAAAAAGGTCAAGAACATCGCCGAACCTCTGGTCGTCTACCGGGTGAAACTTGACGGCAAGGCCGACGCACTGGCGACACCGTCCACACCGGCGAGCTTGCCGGCCTTTCCGCGGCGATCGGCAGCCAGCCGGAGGAAGCTATTCGGCGCCTTGGCAGCATTGGCTGTCATGACCGGCGGCGCCGCGCTCTGGTCCTGGCAACCATGGACCGCCTGGCTGCAGCCGCCGGAGAGATTCGCTTATCCCCTTCCCGACAAGCCATCCATCGCCGTTCTGCCGTTCATCAATATGAGCAGCGATTCCGAGCATGATCATCTTGCCGAAGGACTGACCGACGATCTGATCACGGAACTGTCCAAGGTGTCCGGCCTGTTCGTCATCGCACGCCACTCGGTTTTCGCCGTGCGGGACTCCGCCCAGCGTATCCAGGAGATAGCCTCCGACCTCGGCGTTCACTACGTCCTAGAAGGCACGCTGCAGCGGGCCGGCCAGCGGCTGCGGATCAACGTCAAGCTCATCGACGCGCTGTCAGGTCTGTCCTTGTGGGCCGAGCGCTATGACCGCCAATATGCCGATATTTTCGCAGTGCAGGACGACGTCATCGGCAAGATCATCTCTGCCCTGGCAGTGAAGCTCAGCAAAGGCGAACGCGACCACCTGGCGCGGATTCCCACCGACAATCTCGAAGCCTACGACTATTATCTGCGAGCCGAGCACGAAGGCTTTCTCTACAGCGATGTCGAAACCTATCGCCGGACATTGTCCTATTATCAAAAGGCGATCGACCTCGATCCCGATTTTGCCGAGGCGCATGCCGGCATTGCGCGTGTCGCCGTCGATGTCTGGCGCAATGACTACAATTTCCTCTGGTCGGCGGCGGTGGCGCGCAAGATTGCCTATGATGCGGCTGGTCAGGCGCTGAAGCTCGATCCGGACAACGCGCGCGCCCACACGGTCCTCGCCCTGCTTCAACTCGTCGATGGGCGGGAAGCGGAGGCGCTGGATTCGGCGAATCGCGCGGTCGAGGTGCAGCCCAACGACGCCGAGGCATTCGCCAATCTCGGGCTGATCCTTGCTCAGACCGGCAGCCACGATCAGGCGATCATCGCGCTGGACAAGGCCCTACGCTTCGAGCCCGCGCCGCCGCCCAGCTTCAAGCTCCTGGCCGGTGTCGTGCTTTACACCGCTCGGTCCAATCGCCGTGCCATCGCGATGCTTACGGAGGCAGCCAACGGATTGCCCAATGCCGAACCGGCGCGCGAATACCTCGCCTCGGCATATGCCCACGAAGGAGAACTCGACCAGGCGAAAGAGGAAGCAGCCAAGCTGCTAAAGCTTTTTCCGGACAGCAGCCTGACCTACTACAGCTATCTCTATGACTACTGGCGGGGAGATGATCTGACCTACCATCTCGACGGCCTGAGGCAGGCGGGAATCACGCAGTGGCCGTTCGGTTTCGAGGGGCGCAACGACGATCGGGTGGGAGGTGCGGCACTGAAAGACCTGACCACGGACAAGACCTGGGTCGGCAAGCACAAAAACGGAACCGACTTCATCCAGTTCTTCGACAACGTCGGCAATACCGCCTATCGGACTTCGAATACCAATATCACGGGCGTGATCCAGATCGAAGGGAATCAGCTCTGTGAGAAATTCGAGGGCTATTTCCTGGATCGAATGACCTGCGGTTATGTGTACCGAAACACCGGCACAGACGAGCCCACTGCCGGATACGTCCAGGTGACGCCGCAGGCTCTCAAATTTTTCTCGATTGCCAAGCAGTAGCTGCCGGCCGAGCTAGGGAAGCGCAACCTTATTGGGCCTCTTCCCGAGCCTTTTCCGCAATGACCGTCTTTTCGACCTCGGGCCAATATTTCTTGGAATCGACCACCTTCGTCGGGATCTTCTCGAAGCCCGATGCCGCTCCGGGATCATAGCTCAGGTAGAGCTTGCCTTCGATGATGCGCCAGGCTTTCGGGTCGATGTTCGTCGTGATCGTGCCGAATGACACCCCGTCAGCGCAAAGCCCGCCATACTGCGGCGCATACTTCACCGGATCCTGCTTGAAGAGGTCGCGATTTTCCGCGCTGGCGAAATGCCATGTCGCCCCGAGCCACCTATATGAAAATGCCTCGGAACCCTCCACGGCCTTGTGTTCGGTGAAATAGGCGACGGGATCGTATCCCTTGATCGCGACATCGCCAAAATAGCCGGTGTTGACGAACTCATCCGCGGCCGCCGGAGAAGCGACGAAACCGAGCGAAGCACCGCAAAGCGCCACAACAGCGCAAACTCCGATCGCGCCCTTTTGCTTTTTGTCCATGTCGACCTCCTTGTCGGGGCTCATGGCCGCCACCAACCTCACTTGCGCTTGGTGCACTCCGCGAACAGCCAGTCGCCGACGACGTCGGCAGTTTGGCAATTAGCTCCGGCCTGGAGCAGAAGGCTCGCCGAATCCCAGTGCTGGCGCCAGCCCGCCTGCGTCAGCGGGGTGTACCCGTTTCTTTCCTTTGCCTCGACCTCGGCCTTGTGGGTCAGCAGGAAACCGACCACGTCGGCGTGCCCCTCCTCGGCCGCGGCGTGCAAGGGCGTCATCTTGTAGAAGTTCTCGCGGTCATTAACCGAAGCCCCCTTCGCGACGAGCAGTTCGACGACGTCCAGATGGCCGCCATAAGCCGCAGCATGGAGCGCGGTCAGGCCGTGCTTGTTGCGGATCTCGATATTGGCGCCGCGTTCGAGCAGCAGCGCCACCTCGTCCTTCTGCCCGGCCAGGGAAGCGATGAGCAATGCCGGTTCTCCTGCCTGGTCCCGCTCGTCCAAGGCAGCGCCCTGATCCAAAAGCTGCTTTGTCCTTTCGATATCGCCCTGCCGGGCGGCATCGTGCAGAGCGCCCGCCCCTGCCATAGGAATCCCGAGAAGCAGACAGGTGATCAGCATGAACAAATATTTCATGACGATTCTTCCGCTTGCGCGCCTATTCTTGAGATGACGGATTCAATACAATTTACCACCTTTGACCGCATGAAATCAATAAACCGGACTGAATACGACGAAATACAATCTCGGCTTGCATCTCAATTTGCACAACTGCAACATTTCAATATATTGGCTACACAACTAGTGAACGATTTCGCGCAACGAAAAGCCCCGGGCGAAATTTCGTGCAACCCTTGGATGGAAAGCAGCTCACTCGAGGCCTGGGCCTTCTCGCTCCTGTGAGAGGAAGGCTCGAGAATCCACAATTGACTTTACTGACGCTGCGAATGTGCTAACCGGTGCGCCAGTGCCCTTGTAGCTCAGTTGGTAGAGCACCTGATTTGTAATCAGGGGGTCGGCGGTTCGAGTCCGTCCGGGGGCACCATTTCAACCCATCCGGCTGAGACGATGCGCAACACTGGACCTGTCTTCGCCTTCGTCTCCTCCGATGCGCCGGATGCGCGGGAAGCCGCCGGGCGGCTTGCTGCGCGCTATGGCCAGGCTGGCATCGAGCAGGCCGAAGCGATCGTCGCGCTGGGCGGCGACGGTTTCCTGCTGCAGACGCTTCGCGAGACGATGGGTTCGGGAAAGAAGGTCTACGGCATGAACCGTGGCACCGTCGGCTTTCTCATGAACGAGTTCAGCGAAGAGGCGTTGGTCGAGCGCATCGCAGCCGCCGTTCCAGAGACGATCCGGCCGCTCGAAATGCGCACCGTCGATGCCGACGGACACGTCGAAACGGCGCTTGCGATCAACGAGGTGTCGCTCTTCCGGCAATCCTATCAGGCCGCCAAGGTTCGCATCGCCATAGACGGCAAGGTGAGGCTCGAGGAGCTCATTTGCGACGGCGTGATGGTGGCAACGCCGGCCGGCTCCACTGCCTATAACCTGTCGGCGCACGGCCCGATCCTTCCCCTCGACGCCCCCCTCCTGGCGCTCACTGCGGTCAGCCCGTTCCGCCCCAGACGCTGGCGCGGCGCGTTACTTCCAAACAAGGCGACGGTGCGTTTCGATCTACTTGAAACCGACAAACGACCCGTCAATGCCGTGGCCGATCATACCGAGGTCAAGTCGGTCATCGAAGTGACGGTCAAGGAAGCCTATGACGCAACGGCGACCTTGCTCTTCGACGCGGGCCACTCCTGGAGCGAACGAATTCTGGCCGAGCAGTTCCGGTACTAGCGGCACCGCCTCTCGCTTTTAAGAGGCAAGACCCTACCGAAAATCTCTCATCGGTTCGTGCGATATTCTGGCTCGCCATTGAAAACGGGAGAGACGAAATTAAGTATAAGGGGTCGCCGGCCTCGCGAGCTTCGCAGGACGTGTTGACAAATTGCTAACTTCTCCGTATCGCCATGCGCATCGTGCAGACGCGAAGCGTTTGCGGAGGCTGCCCATCCGGGCCTCACAACCAGCCAAAGACGCCAGACACTTGTCATTAGAAGATCAGACCGCTCAAGAAGCGTTGACTTTCGCAAGCCTCGGCCTTTCGCCGAAGGTCCTCTCCGCAGTCACGGACGCCGGCTATCGAGAACCGACCCCGATCCAGGCAGGCGCGATTCCGCACGCGCTGCAGGGCAAGGATGTGCTCGGTATCGCCCAGACCGGCACCGGCAAGACCGCCTCCTTCGTGCTTCCGATGCTCACTCGGCTCGAAAAGGGCCGTGCCCGCGCCCGAATGCCGCGCACATTGATCCTTGAGCCGACACGCGAACTCGCCGCGCAGGTCGAGGAAAACTTCGTCAAATACGGCAAGAACCACCGCCTCAACATGGCGCTGCTGATCGGCGGCGTCTCTTTCGATGAGCAGGATCGGAAGCTGGAGCGGGGCGCCGACGTGCTGATCGCCACGCCGGGGCGGCTGCTGGACCATTTCGAGCGGGGCAAGCTGCTTCTTACGGGGGTCGAAATCCTGGTGATCGACGAAGCCGACCGCATGCTCGACATGGGCTTCATTCCCGACATCGAACGGATCTGCAAGCTGATCCCGTTCACCCGGCAGACGCTGTTCTTCTCGGCCACGATGCCGCCGGAGATCACCAAGCTCACGGAGCAGTTTCTCCACGCGCCGGTGCGCGTCGAGGTGGCCAAGGCGGCGACGACCGCATCGACGGTCACCCAGCGCCTGGTCAAGTCGGGCTCAAAGCCCTGGGACAAGCGCGCGGTGCTGCGCAAGCTCATCCGCGCCGAGGAAGAAGGGCTGAAGAACGCCATCATCTTCTGCAACCGCAAGGTCGAGGTCTCCGAGCTTTTCCGCTCTCTCGTCAAGCACGATTTCGATGCCGGCGCCTTGCACGGCGACATGGACCAGCGCGCCCGCATGACCATGCTGTCCAACTTTCGTGACGGCAAGCTCAAGCTTCTCGTCGCATCCGATGTCGCTGCCCGTGGCCTCGACATCCCCGACGTCAGCCACGTCTTCAATTTCGACGTTCCGATCCACGCGGAGGACTACGTCCACCGTATTGGCCGCACCGGCCGCGCCGGTCGGTCTGGCAAGTCCTTCACGATCGCCACGCGCTCCGACACGAAGTATGTCGACGCGATCGAAAAGCTGATTGGCCAGAACATCGAGTGGCTCGACGGCGATCTCTCGACCCTTCAGGCCGGCGACAGCGAAGACGATTCACCGCGCCGTGGCCGTGGCGCGCCTAAGCGGGCCGGGCGCAAAGGCGAGACCAGGGCCCGGAGCGAGCGCGTCGAGCAGCATGATGGCGCCAAGGATGATTCCGGTGTTGTCGTGAGTGCCGAAGCGGTCGAGGAACATCGTGCCCGCAAGCACGCGATCCGTGCCGAGAACGCCGAGCGCAAGGCGAAGCATGAAAGGCGTGACGATCGTCCGCGCCGCCATCGCGAGGATGACGACGTCAATACAGTCGTGGGCTTCGGCGACGACATACCGGCATTCATGAAAGTCGCCGTAAAGATCTGACGCTTTCGCGGCATCTGGCAGCCATGTAGCGCCGCGATGCCGCCTAGCCCTGCCGTTTTTCGGCTCTCAGTCCCGCTTCGTAGGCCCTTCTTGCCCAGGGCGTCATCGCCTCGGCATCGTCCAACGCGCCGTCGGGTATGGTCCAGTACGGCATGGCGACGAGCTTCCCGTGACGCGAACTCGTGTAGGTCCACTGCGTGCAACCGGCCGCGGCAAAGTCCGGCGCGCTCTCTGCGTCGGCTTTCAACATCAGTTCGCCGTGCAGCACGATCGCCACGATTACACCGTTGTGGTAGATGCCCTTGCCTCCGAACAGCCTCTTGACCTGAATGGGCCCCAAGCCCGAAAACAGGTCGGCGATCGCGTCACTATCCATGATGATCAACCTTCATTCGAGCGGAGGGAAGCACTGATGCCGATGATGCTCAAGGGCTCGTGCCGTTGCGGCGCGGTACGATTCACGGTTCAAAGCCACACCCCTGTTCCCTATCAGCTCTGCTATTGCTCCATCTGCCGCAAGCAGCAAGGCGGGGGTGGCTACGCCATCAATCTCGGAGCGGATGCACGCACGCTGAAGGTCGACGGCGAAGAGCATCTTGGGCTCTACCGCGCGGAAATAGAAGATGGCGAACATCCACACCGCGAGACGTCAACCGGTGAGAGACGGTTCTGCCGCGAGTGCGGCGCCGCCCTATGGCTCTACGATCCAACCTGGCCAGACCTGGTCCATCCCTTCGCCTCGGCGATCGACAGCGAGTTGCCCAAGCCGCCGGAACGGGTTCACCTGATGCTGAGATACAAAGCCTCCTGGGTGGAACCGGAGATCCACGACGGAGACAAGACCTTCGAGCTTTATCCCGAAGAGTCCATCGCCGAGTGGCACCGGCGCCGGGGCCTCTGGGTGGAGTGATACCGACGGCGTTGATCTTTGACTGGCCGCGAGTCGCCCCTCACTGTCCTGCCGGACATCTCTCCCCGCATATGCGGGGAGAGAGACGACGGCCGCATCGGTTTCGCCAGTCGTCAACGGCGGGTGATTAGCGAAAGCGAAGACGACATCGCTCTTCTCCCCGTCCTTCACGGGGAGAAGTGGCCGGCAGGCCGATGAGGGGCTTGCCGAAGGTCAATCCTTGTTGTCGCCCGGCATGGGACTGTTTCAGGCCGCGTCTGCGGCGGCCCGCGCTTCGGCCAGCGCCTTGAGGTCGGCCGGCTTCAGCTCCACCGATTCGCCGCAGCCGCAGGCCGAACTCTGATTGGGATTGCGGAAGGTGAAACCGGTTCGCAGCGTGGAGATCTCGAAATCCATCTCGGTACCCAGAAGGAAGAGCGCCGCCTCGGGGGCGACGTAGACATGGGCACCGCCATGTTCGATGTGATCGTCCTTGGGATTCGCCTCGGTCACGAGATCGATCGTGTATTCCATGCCGGCGCAGCCGCCTTTCTTGACGCCCACCCGGATACCATGGGCGCCGTCGCGGGACTCGACAATGTCGCGAACCCGGGCTGCTGCCTTGTCGGTCATGCTCATCACGGCAAAACGAGCCATTTCATTCTCCAATGTCACGCAGGTTCAAGGGCCTGCGGATTCCTGTCTAACATGGGGAAGATTCACCGCCGGCGCAACCCTGCCGGACCGCTTCGACCTGCCTTGATCCTCAATGGAAATCCGCCCGTTTTGTAGGAGAATGTCGGCAAAAACAAAGATCGCGGGGAACGTCTCGCGATTTCGAGGGTTCCTGCTTCTGTTCAACAGAAGGAGAAAAGCATGGATATCCCACTGAAGGGCATGACGGTCGCAGCCCTGTTTCTGGCCGGCACCGGTGTCGTGGCAGCGCAAGATGTCGTCATCGCTCCCGAGCAAGAGACCGTGATCCGCGAATACGTCGTAAAGCACCAGGTTCAGCCCGTTGCACCGCCTCCTGGCGTGGAAATCACCGTGGGATCCACTCTGCCCGACACCGTGGAAGTACAGACGCTGGATGTACCCGATGTCCAGACGAAGTACAGCTACGTCGTGCTCGACGGCCGCACCGTGCTGGTCGAACCCCAAACGCGCAAGATCGTCCACATCATCCAGTAGATCTGGCCGGCATGGAATAGTTCCGGGGGTAGGTCCCGTCAGTACCAGCCAACGGCGACCTGCGCCTCCTCGGACATACGATCCGGCGTCCAGGGAGGATCGAACACCATGTTCACCTCGACGTCGGATACCCCTTCCACGGCACTCACGGCATTCTGGACCCAGCCAGGCATCTCGCCTGCCACGGGGCAACCCGGGGCGGTGAGGGTCATGTCGATCTTCACCGTACGGTCGTCTTCGATATCGACCTTGTAGACGAGGCCGAGTTCGTAGATGTCCGCCGGAATTTCGGGGTCGTAGACCGTCTTCAAGGCCGACACGATGTCGTCGGTCAGCCGGGCCAACTCCTCGGGGGGAATCGTCGAAGCCGAGAACACCCGGTCGGCCGCCACGTCTGTTGTTGCGGTTGTTTCATCCATAGTCGTCACCCGAAGAACTTCCGCGCCTTTTCAAGCGCCTCGGCCAGAATGTCGATCTCTTCCTTCGTATTGTACATGCCGAAGGATGCTCTGCATGTGGACGTGACGCCGAAGCGTTTCAACAGGGGCTGGGCACAATGCGTGCCGGCTCTTACCGCGACGCCGGCCCTGTCGATGACCATCGACACGTCATGGGCATGAATGCCTTGCAGCTCGAAGGACACGATGGCCCCCTTCCCCGGAGCTTCGCCGAAGATCCGCAGCGAGTTGATCGCACGCAGCCTTTCATGGGCGTAGCTCTTGAGCTCGGCTTCATGCGCCGCGATCCGTTCGCGGCCGATTTTCTGCATATAGTCCAGCGCTGCCCCAAGCCCGATCGCCTGCACGATCGGCGGCGTGCCGGCTTCGAAACGGTGCGGCGGGTCGCTATAGGTGACCTCGTCTTCCGTGACTTCGAAGATCATCTCTCCGCCGCCATGAAAGGGGCGCATCGCGTCCAGCATCTCCTTGCGGCCGTAGAGCACGCCGATACCCGAGGGACCATAGACCTTGTGGCCCGTGAAGACGAAGAAATCGCAACCCAGGTCCTGGACGTCGACAGGCAGGTGGACGGCGCTCTGGCTTCCGTCCACGAGGACGGGAATGCCGCGCCCATGGGCGATGCGGCAAATCTCCTTGATGGGCGTCACCGTGCCCAAGGCATTCGACATCTGCGTAATGGCGACAAGCTTGGTTCGCTCCGTGAGCCGCTTCTCGAACTCCTCCATGTGGAACACGCCGAGATCGTCGACAGGCACCCAGACCAGCTTCGCACCCTGTCTCTCACGGATGAAGTGCCAGGGCACAATGTTGGAATGGTGCTCCATGATCGAAAGGACGATCTCGTCGCCCTCGCCGATATGGGGCATGCCCCAGCCATATGCGACCGTGTTTATGCCGGCCGTCGCATTGGAGGTGAAGACGATCTCTTCCGTGCTGGCCGCGTTCAGGAAACGCCGCACGGTTTCACGCGCCTTTTCATACGCGTCGGTCGCGGCGTTCGACAGGAAATGCAATCCCCGATGGACGTTGGCATATTCCTGACCATAGGCGTGGGCGATCGTATCGAGAACGACCTGCGGCTTCTGAGCCGAAGCGCCATTGTCGAGATAGACGAGCGGCTTGCCGTAGACCTGACGCGACAGGATCGGGAAGTCGCGGCGGATCGCTTCGACGTCGTAGAATTCCTCGATCTTATCTGGCGCGTTCATCGGATCACCCATGCGTGGCGAACCAGGCGTCGAGCCGTGCTTCCAGTGCTTCGACGATCGGCTCTTCTTCCAACTCCTCGATCACCTCCGCGAGGAACGCCTTCACAAGGAGACCGCGCGCCGTCTTCTCGTCGATGCCGCGTGCCATCAGGTAGAAAAGGTGATCCCGGTCGATCTCGGTCACCGTTGCGCCATGGCCGCAAACCACGTCGTCGGCGAAGATCTCCAGTTCGGGCTTTGTCGAGAATTCGCCGTCGTCGGAAAGCAGCAGAGTGTTGCACGCCATCTTGGCGTCGGTCTTCTGCGCGTACTGATGCACGTTGATGCGCCCCTGGAAGACGCCTCGCGCCTTGCCTGTGACCACATTGCGAATAACCTCGGTCGACCCGGTGTGCGGCACGGCGTGGTCGAGCACCATCGTGACATCGGTGTGACCGTCCCCGGCAAGCAGGTTCACGCCGCGAAGCGTGAAGTAAGCGCCCTCGCCCGAAGCCCTGACGCGCACCTCCTGCCGGACGAGCTTGCCTCCGGCATTCATGACAAACAGGGTGAGCTTTCCGTTCGCGCCGATATCAGCGTTGAACTGGCCGAGATGCGTCGCGTCTTCGGGCTGATCCTGCACGATGATGTAAACGACATCAGCACCTTCACCGATGAGCAGGTGGCCGACGGACGAGACGAAGGCCGCGCCGGTGCCGGTTTGCCGCTCGACGATCGTCGCCTTGGCGCCCGCACCTACCCGGACCGGGAACCGGACATGCGTCTGCCCCCCGGCCTGGACATTCTGCAGTTCCAGCGGCGCGGCAAGTTCCGCACCGGGCGCGATATCGACGAAATAGCCGTCCGCGACAAAAGCCGCATTGATCGCGCCGATCGCGTCGTCGGGACCGGCCAGCGCCATCGCCGGCGCGAAGCTGCCGTCGCTCAGCTTGTCCTCGAGACGGCTTACCGTGACACCCTCAATCTCAGGGATCCTGGTCGAGGCGACGCCGTTCAACACGGCAAGGACGGTCGCGTCGGCAAGAACGGGTTGCTTGGCCTCGGCCTTGGCCGTCTGGTCGTAGGCCGGCACAGCCGTCAACATCCGGCGGAAGTCGGTGTAGTGCCAGGATTCGACACGACGTGTCGGCAGACCGGCCTTCACGACTTCGATGGCGGCGTCGCGCTTGACCATCACGGCGCCATCGCCGGGCAGCAGCGACAGCCGCTCGTCGAATGCATCGACGAGCGCGGCCTCGGCAGGCGTGCGCTGGGGTTGCATACGCATATTCATGACGGTCACCTACGCAGCCTCTTCGATGATGCCGGCGTAGCCGTTGGCTTCGAGTTCAAGCGCCAGGCTCTTGTCGCCAGTCTTCACGACCTGGCCTCGATAGAGCACGTGCACGGAATCGGGAACGATGTGCTCGAGCAGCCGCTGATAGTGGGTGATGACGACGATGGACCGATCGGGAGAACGCAGCGCATTCACACCGTCGGCAACGATCTTCAAGGCATCGATGTCGAGCCCAGAGTCCGTCTCATCGAGCACGCAGAGCTTCGGCTCCAGCAGCTTCATCTGGAGGATCTCGGCACGCTTCTTCTCACCACCGGAGAAGCCGACATTCAAGGGCCGCTTCAGCATGCCCATATCCATGTTGAGCTCTGCAGCGGCGGCCTTCACCTTCTTCAGAAGCTCCGGCGTCTTCAGCGGCTCCTCCCCGCGCGCCTTGCGTTGCGCGTTGAGCGCCACCTTCAGGAACTCCATCGTGGCAACGCCCGGTATTTCCATCGGATATTGAAAGGCGAGGAAAATGCCGGCGGCCGCGCGCTCGGCCGGGTCCATTTCAAGGATCGAATGTCCGTTATAGAGGATCTCGCCCTCCGTCACCTCGTAGTCCTCGCGGCCGGCGAGAATGTAGGAAAGGGTCGATTTGCCAGACCCGTTCGGGCCCATGATCGCGGCCACCTCGCCGTCCTTCACCGTCAGATTGAGCCCCCGGATGATCTCGGTGCCGTCTTCGACGATGCGGGCGTGAAGATTCTTGATTTCCAGCATGATGATTTCCGTCTCGTATGTCGGCGCCTCGAGCGCCATGTCGGTCCAGCCGGCCTTCGCACCGGCCATTTTCAATCGTGTGGAGGCGGTCTAGCCGACGCTTCCCTCAAGGCTGATGCCGATCAGCTTCTGCGCCTCGACGGCGAACTCCATCGGCAGTTCCTGGATCACTTCCTTGACGAAGCCGTTGACGATGAGCGCGATCGCCTCCTCTTCGGGGATACCGCGCTGCATGACGTAGAACTTCTGATCCTCGGAAATCTTCGACGTCGTCGCCTCGTGCTCGAACTTGGCGGTCGAGTTTTTCGCTTCCATGTAAGGCACCGTATGCGCACCGCACTGGTCGCCGATCAGCAGCGAGTCGCAGTTCGTGAAGTTCCTCGCATTGGTCGCCTTGCGATGCGCCGACACCTGCCCGCGATAGGTATTCTGCGAGAAGCCGGCGGCGATGCCTTTCGAGATGATGCGGCTCGACGTGTTCTTGCCGAGATGGATCATCTTGGTGCCGCTGTCGACCTGCTGGTAACCGTTGGAGACCGCGATGGAATAGAATTCGCCGCGTGAATTGTCGCCGCGCAGGATGCAGCTCGGATACTTCCAGGTGATGGCGGAGCCCGTTTCCACCTGCGTCCAGGAGATCTTGGAGTTGTTCCCCCGGCAGTCGCCACGCTTGGTGACGAAATTGTACACGCCACCCCTGCCCTCGGCATCGCCTGGATACCAGTTCTGCACGGTCGAGTATTTGATCTCGGCGTCGTCGAGCGCGATCAGCTCGACGACCGCGGCATGCAACTGGTTTTCGTCGCGCTGCGGCGCGGTGCAGCCTTCGAGGTAAGACACATACGCCCCCTCCTCGGCGATGATCAGCGTGCGTTCGAACTGGCCCGTGTTGCGCTCGTTGATCCGGAAATAGGTGGACAGTTCCATCGGGCAGCGCACGCCCTTCGGAACGAACACGAATGAGCCGTCGGTGAAGACCGCGGAATTGAGCGTCGCGTAGAAATTATCGGTCGTCGGCACGACGGAGCCGAGATACTTCTTCACGAGCTCCGGGTGCTCGCGGATCGCTTCCGAGATCGAACAGAAGATGACGCCGGCCCTGGCCAGCTCTTCCTTGAAGGTGGTGACCACCGACACGGAATCGAGCACCGCGTCCACCGCGACACGGCCGGACTTGTAGACGTTGTCGCTGTCTTCCTCGAGCTCGCCGTCTGGTCTCTGTACGCCGGCGAGGATTTCCTGCTCCTTGAGCGGGATGCCGAGTTTCTCGTAAATCTTCAGGATCTCCGGATCGACCTCGTCCAGGGAACGCGGGCCAGTCTGGTTCTTCGGCGCCGCATAATAGTGGATGTCCTGGAAGTCGATCTTGGGGTAATCGACGCGCGCCCATGTCGGCTCTTCAAGCGTGAGCCAGCGGCGAAAGGCGCCGAGACGCCATTCGAGCATCCATTCCGGTTCGTTCTTCTTGGCCGAGATGAAGCGAATAATGTCTTCGCTCAGGCCCTTGGGGGCCTTTTCCGTCTCGATCTGCGACTCGAAGCCGTATTTGTATTGGTCCACATCGATCTTGCGAACCTGCTCGATCGTCTCCTGCACAGCAGGCATCAGCGTTCTCCATCCATGCCGGGGTCAAGGCCCGGCCGTTTTCAAACTATGGCACCGCGAAGCGGCGTAACTCCCATATAGTGCGTGGTCGTCGGGAATTCACCCGCCGCAACGCGTCGCAGCCTCCGGTCCGAAGAACCGGAGACTTCTTTGGCCGCTAAGCGGCCCTACCAGCCCGGCGTGCCAGTATCCCGGCCAGCGCGGTCTTGAAAAGCGCGATCTCCTGCCGAGTCGTCGAAAGCCCGATGGAGAGCCGAAGCGCGCCGGCCTGGTCGCCTCGCCCCATCGCCTTGAGAACATGGCTCGCTCCGACCTTGCCCGACGAGCAGGCGGATCCTGCCGAAAGCGCTACTCCCGCAAGATCGAACGCGATTTGCGCCGTTTCGGCTTTCAGACCGGGAATGGAAAAGAACGTGGTGTTGGGCAACCGCTCGGCGCCATGGCCGAATATTTCGATACCGGGATCGCTTTCGGCAAGGAACGCTTCGATCTCGTCACGCAGCGTGCGCACTTCCTCCATGAGCTGGAGGCCGGCCCGTGCCTCCCGGGCGGCCGCGCCGAAACCGACGATGGCGGCGAGGTTTTCCGTACCGGCGCGGTGCCCCTTCTCCTGCCCGCCGCCCGTGATCAGCGGCTTCGGCATCATCAGGTCGGCGGCTGCGACAATTGCACCTACGCCCTTCGGCCCGCCGATCTTGTGCGAAGACAGGATGAGATAATCGCCGCAAGCTTTTGTAATATCGAGCGGTATGCGCCCTGCTGCCTGAACGGCATCGAGCACCAGTACGCCACCCGCCTCCCGTACCGCCGCGGCGACCTCGGCGAAGGGCTGGACGACGCCGGTTTCATTGTTCGCCGCATGGATGGCGACCAGTGGCAGGCCTTCGGACCGCTCGTGCCGGGCCAGCGCCGCGCGCAAAGCCTCGAGGTCGACGACGCCCTGCCGATCCACGCCGACCACTTCGATCTGGTCAGGCGCGAAACGTCCCCCGCCAAGAACGCAGGGGTGGTCGGCCGCCGAAACATAGAGCCTTGCCATGCGAAATGCGCCACGGCCCAGTTGCCAATCAGGAGATAGCAAGGTTGCGGCGGCCTCCGTCGCGCCGGAGGTGAAGACCACGTGTTCGGGCTTGGCTTCGACCAGGGCGGCGACCTCACGCCGCGCCTCCTCGATGAGCCGACGCGCCGCGCGGCCTTCGCTATGGACGGACGACGGATTGGCCTGCATGGACAACGCATCGACGACAGCCGCGCGCGCACCCGCCGTGAGAGGCGCGCTTGCGTTGTAGTCGAGATAGGCGCGATCTGCGGCCATTCCGGTATTTTGTCCTGTCAACTCACGTTTGCGTGCGGGGTGGCGTTATTTCCTTGAAATTCCAAGGTCAGCCGTCCTATCTACGCGCTTCGAAGGCTGGGCGCTACCCAGTTTTGAACAATTCTAAACTAGCTTCTATGGAGCCGCCTGCGTCTCGTCAAGGTCGGGCCGGGAAATGTCCCCCGGTGGTCCCTGCGCAGGGCCCTGTCAAGTGGAGTATACATGCCAGAGGTCATTTTTGCAGGACCCGCAGGTCGCCTCGAAGGCCGCTACCAGCCGTCCAAGGAAAAGAGCGCGCCGATCGCCATCATCCTGCATCCACACCCGCAGTTCGGCGGGACGATGAACAACAAGATCGTCTACGACCTCTTCTACATGTTCCAGAAGCGCAATTTCACGACGCTGCGCTTCAACTTCCGTGGCATCGGACGCAGCCAGGGCGAGTTCGATCACGGCACGGGCGAGTTGTCGGATGCAGCCGCGGCGCTCGATTGGGTACAGTCTCTGCATCCGGATTCAAAGAGTTGCTGGGTGGCCGGCTACTCGTTCGGTGCATGGATCGGCATGCAGCTCCTGATGCGTCGCCCGGAGATCGAGGGTTTCATCTCGATCGCGCCCCAGCCCAACACCTATGACTTCTCGTTCCTCGCGCCCTGTCCGTCCTCGGGCCTCATCATCCATGGTGATAGCGACAAGGTAGCGCCGCCGAAGGACGTCCAGACCCTGGTGGACAAGCTGCACACCCAGAAGGGCATCACAATCACACAGAAGACGATGCCGGGCGCGAATCATTTCTTCGCCAACCATAGCGAACAACTGATCGAGGAATGCGCCGATTATCTCGACCGCCGGCTGGCCGGCGAGTTGGCGGACCCCCGGCCGAAGCGCTTGAAGTAAAGGGAGCGCCGACTCCTCTGTATTCGTCGGGTTGTCGCCTCCAGACCTGAGCGGTGGTTGCGCTTGCGGCCAGGCACCGCCTTCAACCAGACTCGAAGGCCCGTCTGCCGGGACCATGTCGGGAAGCGCCCGAGGGCGCTTCCCGATTTCTTTCACTTGGCGCTCAGCAACTCGCCGACTTCGAGCAGCACGAATTCATTGTCGTCCGCCTTGTCCAGCGCCCTCCCCGCCGAGAAAGGCAGGTTGTTGTCGTTGCCCACGATGATATGACTGTCGTCCACGACGTCTACATTCTCGATGGTGACGAAGGGCATGTCGTAGAAGCCGTCGCCTCCGCCCTGCCGTTTCTTGTTATCCGGATCCGATATCTTGAGGAGATCGATGTACCCGATCTTGCGCACGGCCCGGCCTGCGTTTTCGTCTGTCATCTCGATCTTGTAGATACGCTTGACCTTGGACGCTCCGGCGAAACAATCCGGTTTCGGATCGGACGGATCGGCACAGGCCTGTCCGGCCACGCCCGCGCCATTGTCGCGTTCGATGACCAGCGCAGTGGTGGCGTCGACCATGTTGAAGTCACCGATGGCCTCGCCGCCCTCCGCCAGCGGATAAAGCCAGCTTCTTCCTGTCCATTTGCTGCCGGCGACATCGAACTCGATAATACGCAGCGCCGTCCGTCCGTCGGCTTTTTCAACGGAGCCGTCGGCCATGTAGCGCGGGCCCTCCAGAAGGCCATAGAGCCTGGTGCCGTCCTTCGACATAGCGAGACCTTCGTAGCCACCCGACCGCTTCAGGTTGAAAACCGGGTTCTTTGCCGCGGGATTGGCGGGCAGCGTGAGCTCCGGATGGTCGGGGGAGCGTACCGGTTCGTCCTCCACCATGGTGGCGAACACGTCGGTCAGCCGGCCTTCGCTGTCAAACTTCAAGAGATAGGGGCCGAACTCTTCGCCGAGCCAGAAGCCGTCGGAGACCGGCTGGATCGATTCGATATCGAAATCCGCGCCGGTCAGGAAGCGTTCGTCGCTACCCTCCAGCACGATCGGGAAAGGCGCCTTCTTGTCTGGGTCGGTAAGGAAGACCGTCTTCAGACGCGCGACGGTACCGGCCTCCCAATCGAATTGCAGGAGGTGGAGCATCAGGGCGGCATCGCCGGAGTTCAGCTTGCTCCCGAATCCGTTGTCTGAGAGCGACCAGAAGGTGCCATCGCCATTGGACTTGATGCCCGAGAATCCCTGAACGGGTTGGCCGTCGAAAGGCAACGATAGTCCCGTGGGCCGAACACCGTCCTTTCCGGGAACGGTTCCGAGGCCTTCGGCACGACGACGATCGGATGTGGTGAACTTGCCGGATGTCTGAAGGTGCACCGGGGCATTATCCGGCGCCTTTACGATTGTGTTGGCCGGAAGGATTGCGTGGCCGACGAGCTTCCCGGAGAATTCCTTTTCGTCCGCGGAGGCTGCAGCAGTCAGGGCGAAGACTGCAACGGCAGCAAGAAGTGAGCTTCGCATTGGAAGAATCCGTTTCCTTGAGGTGGATGGAACGGCTTCCAGCTATGTTCGGGCGGTGTCGCGCGGGTGACACTTCCGTGAAGTTTTGATGATGCTTGCTGGCGGCGCCGGCACCGTTTTGCGGCGGCACATCTCGTCGGACCGGCTATCCCACTGAACGAATGAAGCTTCTTGGTCATCTCGGCGAGACAGCCTAGGCGTGTATACTCCATCGACATACTTCCCGCTTCGTGTCACCTTTCCCGTGCTTAGAATCACCCGAATATTCAGGGGACGTTTCATGTCTAGCTTCGAAGTCTACAAGGACAAGAAGGGTGAGTTCCGCTTCCGTTTCCGCGCGGCGAACGGGGAGCCAGTGTTTGCGTCGGAGGGGTACAAGTCCAAGGGGTCGGCTGTGAAGACGATCGAGTCGATCCGCAAGAACGCTGCCGATGCCGAATTGAAAGACCTCACCGTGGCAGCGAAGGCGGCACCCGCCAAGACTGCCAAGAAAGCGCCAGCCAAGGCCGATACGGCAGCAAAGGCAGCTGCCAAGCCCAAACCGGCTGCCGCGGCCAAGTCGACGGCGACCGCAAAGTCGACTAGCGCTGCAAAGGCCAAGGCACCGGCGAAACCAAAAGCGGCCGCCGCACCGAAGGCCAAGAAAGCTGCCGCATCGAAGGCCAAAGCCATGAACTGAACGGCCGGCTGCACCCAAGCATCAATTCGGCTTTGCTCCGGCCCTGTATCCGCAGGCCGGGGTATTTGTGGGTTTCAGCAGGATATCGGTGCCGGCTTCTATCCGGGCCCTTGTGCTACGGCGTCGCGAACACGCCCCCCGTTACGGCTTCGCGGCACCCGGTCGTCATCGGGAAAGTAAGGGGCATGCCCTTACGGGCCCTGACAGCCAGATAGGCCCAGGCCTCGGCCTCCATGGCATCGCCGTCGAGAGAGGCGTCCTCTGCCAGGACAACTTCGGCATCGCCAGCGCCTGCGCGAAGATCCCGCAAGATGTGCGGGTTCTTGCGGCCGCCGCCGCAGATGACCCAAAGCTTCGGCTGTTCCGGCATGTGTTCCGCCGATTTCAGGATGGCGCTGGCAGACACCGCCGCAAGCGTTCTTGCGCCGTCCGCCAACTCCAGCCCAACCGCATCGTCCAGCGTGAAATCGTTGCGGTCCAGGGATTTAGGCCCACCCTTTTCGAAGAACGGATTGCCCAGATATCGCTCGACCACCGCCTGGACGACACTGCCCTCGTTCGCGATGGCACCACCGGCGTCGAAGGGAACGCCGCCCTCCCGCATTACCCATTGGTCGATCAGCGTGTTGCCGGGCCCGCTGTCGAAGGCGACCGGGTCACCGTGCCTGGGCACGTAGGTGACGTTGGAGATCCCGCCGATATTCACGAACACGACCGGGAACCGCCCCGCAAGGGAGCGCGGCAGCGCCGCTGCAAGCGCCGCGTGGTAGACCGGCACGAGCGGCGCGCCCTGGCCGCCATGCGACATGTCGTTTGCCCGCATGTCGTAGGCGACCGGACAGCCCGTCAGCCGCGCCAGCAATTGTCCGTCCCCGATCTGCACCGTCAACCCGGCCTCCGGCCGATGAAGCACGGTCTGACCATGGAAGCCGATCACATCGGGCGCATCCCAGCCTGCCTCGACGTCGCGCCGGAAACGCTCGACCGCTTCGGCGTGGCGCAGCGTGATCTCATGCTCCAGTCCCGAAAGATCACCGGGCCGGTCCTCGCGGCGCACGATCGCCTTGGCATCGCGTAATGCCTTTTCGATGCGCCTGCGAAACGCCGTCTCATACGGGACGAACAGTGATGGCCCACGTTCCACGAGATGCTCCCCGTCGGTGCGCAACACGGCGACATCGATGCCGTCCATCGATGTGCCGCTCATCAATCCGATAGCGCATGATGTCGCCATTTCGACCGCCGTCCTTGTGATTCTTCATGTACGGATGCTAAAGGCCCCGCAGCCGCGGTGCCAATGTCGCGGCGACGATATGTTTTCGGCCGAAAGAAGAGATCATGTCCGCCTTCAAATCCGAGTTCCTGCGCACGCTGTCCGAGCGCGGCTTCATCCACCAGATATCGGATGAAACCGGTCTCGACGAACTTTTCGCCAAGGAAGTCGTGACCGCTTATATCGGCTTCGATGCGACCGCCAAGAGCCTGCATGCCGGCTCGCTCATCCAGATCATGATGCTGCATTGGATGCAGAAGACCGGGCATCGCCCCATTGCGCTGATGGGCGGCGGCACCTCGATGATCGGTGATCCATCCTTCAAGGACGAGGCGCGGAAGCTGCTGACCCCGTCGGACATCGAAGCCAATCTCGTCGGCATCCGACGCAACTTCGCTCCTTACCTCAATTTCGGCGAAGGTCCGCGCGATGCGATGATGGTCAACAACGCCGATTGGCTGATGGACATCAACTACGTCACCTTCCTGCGAGATGTCGGCCGCCACTTCTCGGTCAATCGAATGCTCTCCTTCGATTCCGTCAAGCTCAGGCTGGATCGCGAACAGTCGCTCTCCTTTCTTGAATTCAACTACATGATCCTTCAGGCCTACGATTTTGTGGAGCTGAACAAGCGGTATGGCTGTCGGCTGCAGATGGGCGGCTCTGACCAGTGGGGCAACATCGTCAACGGCATCGACCTCGGCCACCGCATGGGGACGCCCCAGCTCTTTGCCCTGACGTCGCCGCTGCTCACCACCTCTTCGGGCGCGAAGATGGGCAAGACAGCATCGGGGGCCGTCTGGCTCGACCCTGAGATGCTGAGCCCCTACGAGTTCTGGCAGTACTGGCGCAATACCGAGGACGCAGATGTCGGCCGGTTCCTGAAGCTCTACACGACCTTGCCGCTGGACGAGATCGCGCGCCTCGAGGCCCTCGGCGGCGCCGAGATCAACGAGGCAAAGAAGACGCTGGCAACCGAGATCACCGCGCTGTTGCACGGCCGTGAGGCCGCGGAGACGGCCGCCGAGACGGCCCGCAAGACCTTTGAGGAAGGCGCGCTGGCCGAAAGCCTGCCGACGGTCGAGGTCCAGAAAGCGTCGCTCGAAGCCGGCATCGGCCTGCTTTCTCTTTTCGTGACCGCCGGCCTGGCAGGCTCGAACGGCGAGGCGCGTCGCCATGTCCAGGGCGGAGCGGTCCGGCTCAACGATCATCCTGTGACGGACGAACGTCGTAGCGTCACGCTCGCCGATCTTACTGCGGAAGGCGTGATCAAGCTGTCCCTCGGCAAGAAGAAGCACATTCTCGTCCGCCCCGCTTGAGCGCCGCCATTCGCATATCGTCCAAAAGTGCGCCGCGGTTTTGGGCAAACGACATGCGTAGTGAAACAACCTCATGCATGTCGCGCGAATTCCAGTTCGCGCGACATGTTTCAGCGCGCGGTCAGCGAAACTCGAAGATCGAGCGAAATATCCCCGGCGCGATCGCCGAGAGCGGATTGATCTGGAGGGCCGGCGAGCTTGCGTCCCCGGCCAACCGGAAGGTCACGCCGATCAGCCCTCTGTCGCGTCCATTGCCCAGGATTTGCCCAAGGAGCGGGATCTCGCCGAAGATTCGGTTCAGCCCGTATGCCGGCATGAACGTGCCTGTCATGTTGATATTGCCGGCCTGATCATAGAGCGTTCCCTGGAACATCAGGCCTATCAACGGGCCTCGCAGCACTCCACGATCGAGCAGCAAACTGCCTGGGGCCTTCTGGATCACCGCGTAGCCACGCTCGAAGTGCACGCGGGAAGTGTCGATGTCGCTGCGGATGGCCTGGTTGAGGCTCCGCTGGTCTCCCGGCGGCGTGGTGGCCACGATCGACGCCAATCTCGGCTCGTTCACGATCCAGAAATTCGATGCGTCGACCTGGCCGTGCATCGGCCCATCGCCCTCTCCCGCGAGCGCCAGCCGGATCGTGCCGCCCTCCATATGCGGATAGAGGTCAAGGAAGCGCACGAGGGAACCGGCGTCGGAAGAGCGCATCTCAAGCGTTCTGCGACCGCGTTCAGTCGCGCTGACCACGCTCACCTTGCTGCCTGTGTCGGTGACAGCGGACACGTTCAAGCCGACGACGCGATCCCCACTCCCGGAATACTCAAGCTTGACACGCGATAACTGCTCGCCGTGAAAACCCGTCAAAGTCTTGACGTCGGCGTCCACGGTCACTGTCATCGAGCCGGAACCCTTGGAAGGTCCGGTTTTGTCCGAAGTCACCTGCTTTACCAGGGAACGCGCATCGAGCGAGGCCGCCGACACGTCGACGGCATAGCCCTTACCGGTACGCTTGATCGCCACTTTCGCGTCGTCCCCCCGGTTGAGACTAACCGTGCCGAAGCGGGCCGACGACAATTCTCCCCCGGCAAGAACGATATCTCCCGCCACGGCGAAAGACTTCCCGTCCAGCCTGAAATCGGAAAGCGTGGTGGTGTTGTCGGCCGTCGCCATCCGGAAGGATGCGGTAGCTGCGATGCCGGGTCCCTTGCTCCATCCCACCCATGGCAGATCCAGCTTTGCATCGGTGAGATCCATCTCGATCTGGCGATCGCTTCCCTCCGCGCCGGCGTCGAACTGTAGCTTTACCGATCCGTCGAGAAGCGTTGCCAGCCCAGGCGCGATCTTCTCACGGGCCTTGTTATCCAGCACCACCGCTACCTTGCGCCGGCGTTCGACCGCGCTGCCGCCGATGGGCTCGATCAGGTCGATCTGGGCCGGCGCTCCGTTGAGCTTGGCCTTTGCCTCGATCACCGCCTTCGTCGGATCAACGACGATGGTTCCGTCCGCTTCGGTCGCCAATTGGCCTTCGAAAGCTCGAGCGACGGCGAGATCCTTGAAATCGAGCGCCACGAGCCAATTGTGTTTCTCCCCCTCCGCGGCCTTGTTCAAGGGAATGTCGGCCTTCACATTGCCTGAAACCTGACCGGAGAATTCGTCGGCAGTCATGCCGATGTGACCCATCGCGTTGATCGGCTCAAAGGATGCGAGTTCCGCCACAGCCTGAGCTTCGCCGGCGATGTCCATGTCCAGGGCGCCGATCAACTTGGGTAGGCTGGCATGGCGGATGGTCAGCGTGCCGTTGCTGGCCACCACCGAACGACCGCTCGGCAGAAAAACCGTGCCGGAGGAAAGCGCGACGTCGACATCATTGCCCCTGAAGTCGATCGTTCCGACGGCGTCGCGGACTGGAGGGATCCGGCCCGTGACGTCGAAACGGGTTCCGACGATCTTGAAATGGCCGGAAATCTCGTCGGCCGTGAGTGGAACACCGTTGCCGATACGTCCGGGCGGCACGCGAAACTCAATATTTCCGTCGGCGACCTGCCCGCCGAACAGGTTGTTGAGAACCCAACGCCTGGCGCCGTTTGCAGCCGTCCACGGCCAGATCTGCTTGACATGGGATGTCGGCATTGCCGGCACGGAAAGGGCCAGGGAGATGCCGGGGGCCTTGCCGCCGACGAAATCGACGGCAGCCTTCCCAAGCACTTCGCCCCCTGAGGTACGCAGGGCGAGCTCGTCTATCTCGAGTCGAGACGAGACCGGATTGAACGTTCCAGCGAGACGGCCCGCCAGATTGAGCGCCGGTTCGGGAGAATCCGGAGGTGCGAGCGTGGCCTGGTTGCTCACAAGTTCATATCGATAGGCCGGTGCCTCCGTCGGAGCGGAGCGCGGTTTCGGGCCGATTGCGCCATTCATAGCGAAACGCGACCGGCCGCTGACGATGCTGCTCTCCTTGATCTCCACTTTCCCGGTGCCGGTAACCAGTTCCGCCGCGACAGCCATGCTGACGTCGAGATCGTGGCGCGGATCGATGCGGATCACTGAATCGCCCACCTCCAACGAGATGGCGAGGCGAGAAGCCTCGCCCTGGGCGCCTTCGCTTCCCGAAACCTTCAGATCGACCTCGCCGATCGAGGTTTCGCGAGCCGGATCCGTCGCCCCGCCGGCCCTCGGCGTCGGCGCCACAAGCGGCGCGGAGTCGACGGAAAGGTCGAGCGCGCCGACACGACGTGACGCCTCGTCCAGCACCGCCGTCCCCTCGATCACGATCTCGCGGCTGTCGACAGTCGTGTCCGCCGAAAAGGATAACCGGCCCGTGAGCGACTGACCAAGCGTCGCGTGATTGATCATGATGGAGCGCAAGGCGCTACCTTCTGCCAGGACGATCTCGACATTCTCGAGTTGGGCACTCCGCGTGGAGCCGGCGTTGAAGGCGTCGAAGAGCCGATGGACGGCGGCGAACACGGCGTTCGCAACAAGATCGGGATCGACAAGTCCATCCTCTCCGGTCAACGACGCCGTCCAGACGATGTCCCGGCGGGCGGGAAGTGCGCCGAGGAAGATCCGGGCGTCCTCGACCCTGGCACTGCCGAGCTTGATCTGCCCAGTAACCAGCGGCAGCGCTCTCAGTCCGAAGCGTATGCTCTTCGCGGTGACGACATCGCTCGGAGACGTGCCCGTCGTGGCGAGCCGGACGTTGTTGACCTCGACGGCGACGAAACGCGAGCTGTCGAACGAAATTCGCGCAGGCCCCAGAGTGGCATCGACGTCGACCCCGAGGAGTTGCCCGACCGCCGCTTCCGCCTGATCGCGAACGCTGTCGGTGCTGATGCCGGAAATCCCAACGAAATAGATCAGCAGCCCGACGAGCAGCGCCACAGACGTGGCAAGCGTCGCCAGCCCGGCGCAGACGCCGAGGGCACGCCAATGAAGTGGCCGCTTCGGCTTCCAATGGTCTTGGCCGATCGCGGACGGAAAAGTGTGAAGCTCCGCGATATCCTCACGCCGGAACTTTACCTTTTCGTGTCTCGGGAGCTCGTACTCCAAGCAGTTTCCTGACTATTCTTCGGCCATGGACGAATCCGCGGCCCTATTATAACTGCAAGGACGCGCGCGTAACCTCAAACAACGGCAAGGATATGACTGAGTTGGTGATCGGCGACAAAGCGCCGGATTTCAAGTTGCCGCAAGACGGAGGGGACAGTGTCAAACTGGCGGACTTCCGCGGCAGGGCCTTGGTCCTCTACTTCTACCCTCAGGACGACACCCAGACCTGCACGCAGGAAGCCATCGAATTCTCCAGGATGCGTCCCGAATTCGACAAAGCGGGTGCGGCCATCCTGGGCGTCTCTCCCGATAGCGTCGGCAAGCATGACAAATTCAAGGCCAAGCACAAGCTGACCATCGGGCTCGGAGCGGATCAGGAGCGCTCGGCTATCGACGCCTACGGCGTCTGGGCCGAAAAGACCATGTTTGGCCGCAAATATATGGGCGTGGTGCGCAGCACTTTCCTCATCGCGCCGGATGGGACCATCGCCAGGATCTGGCGCAAGGTAAGGCTTCGCGGTCACGTCGAAGAGGTGTTGGCCGCCGTCAGAAGTCTTTCGGCGGCCTAAAGCGCGTCACGATCCCTAGCCTTAGCCTAGCCGCATTCAGCCCGCTCTCCCGAGAGCCAGCCGGATCGCCTGCTCCACCGGCGAGTAGTCGTCATCACCGCGTTCGAGTTGCAGCGGCTTGGCCGGCAAGAGCGGCGGCTGCGCCATGAAGCGTGGCCGCGTGCCACGGTGCGCCTGTGCGGCATGCACCAGAAAGGGATGGCACAGATAGACGGTACCGGCTTCGCCGGTTGCAAGCACCTCCTGGCGATGGGAGGTCTCGTCGAACGCATTCGACGCCAGCTCTCGGAGCGTTAGCCCGTCATCTCCCGCCGGCGCCAGCAGACGGGCGATGTCGAGGTGCGATCCCACACGGATGCGGGTGGGAGCATCGAGATCGCCGACATCCGAAAAGAGGAACAGCATGAGAAGAGCCCTCCCCTTGGAAGTCACATTGGCTCGCCACGAGAGGAAGTCGGGGACCTCGAAGCCGAAGCTGACGTCGATGTGCCATCCCGCGTCGCCGGGATCTTCGGGCGAAGGGAAGCGGATGGGGAATGTGCCCATGCTCATGCATGACAGCCACCGTCCCAAGCCAACGAGCTGGTTGAAAGCCGAATGAAGCCTCGGCGTGTTGGCAGCGGCGGCAAATGGTTCCTGAGCGTACATACCGAGCCTGATGACCGGCTGTGTCCATGTGCCCGGGTCTTCCGGGTCACACCCCGTGTCCTTCCAAAGGATCGAGCGAGCACGTTCGGCAATCTCGCGGGGGAAAGCCCCCTCGATCCTTACGAAACCGTTTTTGATAAAATCGTTGATTGCGGCGCGACCAAGCACGCCCTCGACATGACTTTGCATGATGCCTCTCTCATGGATTGTGGTTTCGCCCGATCGGGGCGAGCCATCGCTTCAGGCGGCAAGCGCCCGACCGAAACTTCGGCAGCGCTCAGCCTCGGAAGAAGCTGGAAGCGATCGTGAGAGAAATGATCATCGTCATGGTCAGAAAAAATAAACAACGCCCGGTCAGGTTTCAACCGGAAAAGGAAGCACCAGTCCTCTTCAACTTCTCGCGGAAGCCGAGGCCCCGGAGTGCAGCCGCCGCGGCGATCCGCCGGCCGCCTCTGCAGCGAGCCTCATGTCGCTCATTGTTTGCGCTTGAGCGCCTCGGCGAAAGCCGCGCCGAGCGCACCCTGGGAGGTCTCCGCTCCCCGCCCGGCCGAGCCCGATCGATCGGCTGGTCTGGCAGACGAAGTCCGTGGCTGCGCCTTTTCGGATCGCCGGTCCGGCCTGCCGCCCACATCGTCGCCGTGCTTTCGCATCGAAAGGCCGATGCGCTTGCGCCTGATGTCGACTTCGACGACGCGCACTTTCACCACATCGCCCGCCTTGACCACCTCGTGCGCGTCCTTGACGAAGCGATCCGCCAGTTGGGAGACGTGCACCAGCCCATCCTGATGGACGCCGATATCAACGAAGGCACCGAACGCCGCGACATTGGTGACAGTCCCTTCAAGCACCATGCCCGGCCTCAGGTCCTTTATGTCGTCGATACCCTCCGCGAATGTCGCGGTCTTGAATTCCGGTCGCGGATCCCGGCCCGGCTTCTCCAACTCCGCGATGATGTCGCGCACCGTGGGCAGACCGAAGCGTTCGTCGACGAACTGGCGGGGATCGAGCGCCTTGAGCCGGGCGCTGTCGCCCATGAGCGAACGCAGGTCGCGGCCGCATGCGGCAACAATCTTCTTGGCCACGCCATAGGCTTCTGGGTGAACCGCCGAAGCGTCGAGCGGCTCGCTTCCGTTCGGGATGCGCAGGAAGCCCGCACATTGCTCGAAGGTTCGCTGGCCGAGCCGGCTGACCTTGAGGAGATCCGCACGGCTTGCAAAGGGGCCGGTGGCGTTGCGGTGTAGGATGATCGCCTCGGCCAGTGACGGCCCAAGGCCCGAGACCCGCGCCAGGAGTGGCGCCGAAGCCGTGTTGAGATCGACGCCGACGGCGTTCACCGCATCCTCGACCACGGCTTCCAGCGAGCGGCCGAGCCGGTACTGATCGACATCGTGTTGGTATTGGCCGACCCCGATGGATTTCGGTTCGATCTTCACCAGTTCCGCGAGCGGATCCTGCAGACGGCGGGCGATCGAAACGGCGCCGCGCAGTGACACGTCGAGATTGGGGAACTCGGCGGCGGCGGTTTCGGAAGCCGAATAGACGGATGCGCCCGCCTCGCTGACGATGACCTTCTGGGGCTTCGGGGAAGGCATATCGGCAAGTAGATCCACGACCAGGCGTTCGGTCTCGCGGCTTGCCGTTCCGTTACCGATGGCGACCAGCTCGACTTTATGGCGTACGATCAAAGCTGCCAATTCCGCCTGGGCCCCGCGCGCATCGTTTCGCGGCGGGAACGGGTAGACCGTGGCGGTGTCGAGCAGCTTGCCGGTCTGGTCGACGACCGCGACCTTGACGCCTGTGCGGATACCCGGGTCGAGGCCCATCGTAGCCCGTGATCCGGCTGGAGCTGCCAACAATAAATCCTTGAGATTGCGTGCAAAAACCCGAATGGCTTCGTCTTCGGCCCGCTCGCGAAGCTCGCGCATCAGATCCAGGGAAAGCGAAAGCGATAGTTTCACGCGCCACGTCCAGCCGGCGACCTCCGCGAGCCATTGATCCCCGGCTCTCTGGCGACCGATTCCATAGGCGTCGGCGATCATGCGCTCCACCGGCTTCACGGGCGCCGCGCTATCGGCATCCACTTCGATCTCGAGCGCCAGAACATCCTCGTTGCGACCGCGGAACATGGCGAGCGCACGATGACTGGGAATGCCGGACCAGCGTTCGACGTGGTCGAAATAGTCGGAGAACTTGGCACCCGCCTCTTCCTTGCCCTCGACGACCCTCGATCGTAGGAAGGCCTTTTCCCTGAGATAATTGCGCAGACTGCCGACCAGATCTGCATTCTCGGCAATGGTCTCCGCAACGATGTCGCGCGCGCCTTCGAGCGCCGTCTTGACGTCGGGAACGTCGTCGGTGAGGTAGCCTGCCGCCAGTTCCGACGGCACGGCCGAACGATCCGCCAGGATTGCCTCTGCCAGGGGCCCCAGTCCCCTCTCCCTGGCGATCTCGGCACGCGTGCGCCGCTTCGGTTTGTAGGGGAGGTAGAGATCTTCCAGTTCGGCCTTGGTCGTCACGGCCGCGATCTTCGCTTCCAGGTCTTCCGTAAGCTTGCCTTGACTGCGGATCGATTCGAGGATCGCGTCGCGTCGTGCGTCGAGTTCGCGCACATAGATCAAACGATCGGCAAGCAGCCGCAGCTGGCTGTCGTCCAGCCCTCCCGTGACCTCCTTGCGATAACGCGCGATGAAGGGCACCGTCGCCCCCTCGTCGAGCAGGCCGATCGCTGCCGCGGCCTGATCCGGCCTCGCGCCGATCTCGGTCGCGATGATTTCTGCGATGCGTTTGATATCTGCAGCCATTTCTTTCCAACAATCCTCGATCGGGCGCCGAACATAGGTTCAATTGCACCGCTATGCCAACGCGCAGGACACGGCTCCTTGGTCCACTTCCACAAGAAAGGCGCCGGCGGTCCTGCCCGCGCTGCCGCATCCCCCCGCGAGACAGTGCCGGAACTCACCGCGGGTTTGGGCGTTGGCTTCTACGATCAACAGGGAGAACACCATGCTTCGATCCATCATCCTGTGGATGCTTGGCATCCCGATTCCAATCATCATCCTTCTCTGGCTGTTCCTCCGCTGAATTCGAAAGTCAGCAAACCTTGGGGCGGCGCTTGGTGAAAATCGCCACGCAACCGCCGCCCCAGGGCTTTTTATTGTTCCATTTCAAAACGCGGTTTCAGACCGGCCCGACGCGCTCGTCTGGTTCCGGGTGCCATCCCTGTCACCGTTCTTCCTGCCGTCCGGAAAACCTTTGTTAACCCTAACAATGTGTAATCGGGCCGTCTTCAGTCTCAGTGGCAGAGAAGCAACGTCCCGTGAGAGCCCCCGGTCAAACAGCCGTTTTCGGCAAGCGCAAGGAGCCGCACACCGTCATTATTGCGCGCGGCAATCAGATCAGGCATTTCCAGGTTCGCCCATGGCTGGCAGCCCTTGCGGGCTCGGCACTTTCCGCGGTCGCAATAGGCTATCTGCTCGCGACGTCCTACCTGGTTCTGCGTGACGATCTGATCGGCGCCTCGACGGCTCGCCAAGCTCGCGTGCAACAGGCGTATGAAGACAGGATCTCCGCCCTTCGCGCCCAGGTTGATCGCATCACGAGCCGCCAACTGCTCGATCAGCAGCTCATGGAAAGCAAGGTGAGCGAACTGCTGGAGCGCCAGACCCAGTTGTCGCAGCGGCATGGACGCCTGAGCCCGATCCTGGAACGGGTCGGGGCGGCAAAGGCCGACGCCCCCTCGCCAGTTCCCGTCCCGGCGGTGAAACCCGACATTCGCGCCAGCTTGGGCTTGTCGAACCCGCTCGCCAACTCCTCGACGCATTCTCCGTTCGCGTTCTGGTCGCCGCGCGAGGCTGTGACCCGTGACGAGTCGGCTGCCAGCCAGACAGACAAACTCTTCGTCGCCATCAATCAGTCGCTGCGCGATATCGAGAAGGAGCAGTTGGCTCGCGTCGCCTCGCTGGCCGAGGATGCGACGCAGACAGCGGACACTATCGCGCAGGCCCTCGAAGACGCCGATCTGCCCATTGATTCCGAATACGGCAAGCAGGGCATCGGCGGCCCGCTCGTAGCGATCGATGCCGCGTCGATGTTCGACACCAAGGTCAAGGAACTCGACGAAGCGCTCAAGCACCTCGAAGCCATGAAGAAGGGAGCGCGCAAGTTTCCAATCGCCAACCCGGCTCCTGGCCACGGCGTTTCGAGCGGCTTCGGTGTCCGCCGAGATCCGCTGATCGGCATGCCGGCGATGCATGCAGGTTTGGATTTCCGAGCCCCGTCGGGCTCACCCGCGCTGGTCACGGCACCGGGCACGGTGACGAAGGCTGGATGGAACGGCGGCTATGGCCGCATGGTGGAGGTCGATCATGGCAACGGGTTCTCGACCCGCTACGGCCATCTGAGCAAGATCCGCGTCAAGGTCGGGCAGAAGCTCTCGATCGGCAACACAGTCGGCGATGTCGGCTCGAGCGGTCGCTCGACCGGCCCGCATCTTCACTATGAAATCCGCCGGGAGGGCAATGCCGTCGATCCCGTGCGATTTCTCAAGGCAGGCCGCAAGGTAGCTCGACTTCTCTAAGACGCTGGGGCGGTCTCAGCACCTGGCAGGCTCACTGTTCTCCGGGGCGCGCTACGACCGACTGGCATGGCCGGCTTTGCCCAAATGGCGCGCCCTATCGACGACGCGGCCCATTTGCGGAACGATGCAAAGCCTGCGTCGGTGCGACGGTTCGAAAAAACCAGGCGACAGCAGCGACACGCGCACTGCCGTCGTTCCGGCCGTTTGCGCCGTCAATCGATGTCCGAGATCGGCTGTCCCGCGCCACCTTCGATGCGCTGGGACAGCGAGGCTTCCATGAACTCGTCAAGGTCGCCGTCGAGAACGTCCTGCGGGCTCGTGCTCTCCACGCCGGTGCGCAGATCCTTCACCAACTGATAGGGCTGTAGCACGTAGGAGCGGATCTGGTGACCCCACCCGATGTCGGTCTTGGCCGAGGCCTCCGCGTTTGCCTTCTCCTCGCGCTTCTGAAGCTCGAGTTCGTAAAGGCGCGCGCGCAGCATACTCCAGGCCGTCGCGCGGTTCTTGTGCTGCGAGCGTTCCTGCTGGCAGGCGACCACGATCCCCGTCGGGATGTGCGTGATCCGGACCGCCGAGTCGGTCGTATTGACGTGCTGGCCGCCCGCACCCGACGCCCTGTAGGTGTCGATACGCACGTCCGATTCCGAGACGTCGATCTCGATCGTGTCGTCGATCACGGGATAGACCCAGACGCTGGCGAAAGAGGTGTGGCGGCGGGCATTGCTGTCGTAGGGCGAGATCCGCACGAGCCGATGGACACCGGACTCCGTCTTCAGCCAGCCATAGGCGTTGTGCCCCTTCACCAGCAACGTGGCCGATTTGATCCCCGCCTCTTCCCCATCGTGGATTTCGAGGATCTCGACCTTGAACCTGCGCCGCTCTGCCCAGCGCGTATACATGCGCATGAGCATGGACGCCCAGTCCTGACTCTCGGTGCCGCCGGCGCCGGCATGCACTTCGACATAGGTGTCGTTGCCGTCGGCCTCGCCCGAAAGCAGCGTCTCGATCTGCCGAGCCTTGATCTCTCCAGACAAGGAGCGGATCGCTGCCTCGGCCTCTGAGACCACGCTTTCGTCGCCCTCTTCCTCGCCGAGCTCGATGAGGCCGACATTGTCTTCGAGCGCCTGGTTCAGGCCATTGATCGCCTTGATGTTGTCATCGAGATGCTGACGCTCGCGCATCAGCTTCTGCGCTTCCTGAGGATCGTTCCACAGCGTGGAGTCCTCGGCGCGATTGTTCAGGTAGTCCAGCCTCTTGATTGCCTGATCCCAGTCAAAGATGCCTCCTCAGCAGGCTTATGGCCTGCTTGATCTCGTCGACCAGGTTTTGGGTTTCGGTGCGCATCGTAACTCGTTCTTTGTCCTATCCTCGCGCCATCGAAATGTCCCCGAAACTGAGGCAGGGCAGGTTCACGAGATGCGCGGGAGCTGTTGAATCGGCGCGGAACATAGGGAGCCCCTGCCCGCCTGTAAAGCGAAATGGGCGAAAGGCGGGGGCCGTGATCATCCATGCCGGCTTGCCGGGCGAGCGATCGCGCGCCACGACGCTCTCCCGGGTAGCCAGCCATCAGTACAGTCCGCCGCCGCCGCCCTGGATGGCCTTGCTCGCCTGCGGCGATAGCGCTTCGCCCGATCCGTTCGAGCCATCCTCGCCCATGCCGATGACCCAGTAGCTGTCCGCCGGGCCCGTACCTGGCTTGAATGCCTCCATGATGGTGCCTGGCGCGCCTTCAGCCGCGGCCATGCCGGTCTTGTGATTGATGGCGATCAGCTTCATGCCGTCCGGGATCTGGAAGTCGACAATCGGGGTATCCTTCAACGCCTGCCCCATGAACTCCTTGAAGATCGGCGCGGCCAGACCGCCGCCGGTCGAGCCTTTGCCCAGGCCCTGGGGCTTGTCGTAGCCCATGTACAATCCGACGACGAGGTTGGGCGTATAGCCGATGAACCACGCGTCCTTTTCGTCATTGGTGGTTCCCGTCTTGCCGGCGATCGGGCGGCCGAGTTCCGAAACGGTCACGCCCGTGCCCCGAGTGACCACCCCTTCCATCATCGACGTGATCTGGTAGGCGGTCATCGGATCGAGCACCTGTTCGGCATTATCGATCAGCTCCGGTTCCGGCTGGTCTGCCCAATCCGTCGCGACGCAACCTTCGCAGCCGCGCTCGTCATGCTTGAACACCGTCTTGCCATAACGGTCCTGGATGCGATCGATCAGCGATGGCTTGATCTGACGGCCGCCATTGGCCATCACGGCATAGGCCGATACCATGCGCATCACGGTCGTCTCGCCGGAGCCGAGCGACATGGCGATCATCGGGCTCAGCTTGTCGTACACCCCGAAGCGCTCCGCATATTCGGCGACCGTCTTCATACCCATGTCATTGGCAAGGCGGACCGTCATCAGGTTGCGTGAACGCTCGATACCCATGCGCAACGTCGAAGGACCGGCGGCCTTGCCGTCATAGTTTTTCGGCGACCAGACCGTTGTGCCGTCATTGATCGTGATCGGTCCGTCCATGATCACCGAGGCCGGCGTGTAGCCGATATCCAACGCCGCGGCATAGACGATCGGCTTGAAGGACGAGCCCGGCTGACGATACGCCTGCGTGGCGCGGTTGAACTCGGATTCGGAGAAGGAGAACCCGCCGACCATGGCGAGCACGCGACCGGTATGCGGATCCATCGCGACCAGGCCGCCGGAGACTTCCGGAGGCTGGCGCAACTCGTATGCCGTTTCCGAACCATCCTTCTTCTGGACGAAGATCACGTCGCCGGCCTGCAAAACCTCGGCCGGAGACGAGGCCTTGACGCGTTTCCCGTTGACGAGATGACGCATGGCCCAGCTCATGTCCTCTGCCGCGACCGTGCCCTCTTCGCGTTTGCTCTCGAGCGCGCCAGAGATTTCGCGCTTAGGCTGAAGGCCGATGGACAGGCCCGATTTGGAGCTGTCGAGCACCACGGCCAGGCGCCATTCCGGCACGTCGTCGAGCCCCTTGATCTTGCCGAGCGCCTCTCCCCAGTCTCCCGAGATGTCGATCTTGTCCTTGGGGCCCCGATAGCCGCGCAGCCTGTCGAACTTCAGGAGGCCATTCTGCAATGACTTGCGGGCTATCAGCTGAAGTTTCGGATCGAGCGTCGTGCGCACCGACAGCCCGCCTTCGTACAGCGCCTTTTCGCCATATCGACCGATGATCTCGCGCCGAACCTCTTCGGTGAAATACTCGCCGGCGAAAAGATAGCTGCCACGCCGGCGCGGCGAAACTCCCAGCGGCTCGGCTTTGGCCTTGTCGCCCTCGGCGCGCTCGACATAACCATTCTGCACCATCTGATCGATCACCCAGTTTCGCCGCTCGATGGCGCGATCCGCGTGACGGAACGGATGATAGTTGGACGGCGCCTTCGGCAGGGAGGCGAGATAGGCGACTTCCGCGATGGTCAACTCGTTGACCGACTTGTCGAAATAGGTGAGCGCGGCGCCGGCGATGCCATAGGCGCCCATGCCGAAATTGATCTCGTTCAAATAGAGCTCGAGGATCCGGTCCTTCGAGTAAGCCTGCTCGATGCGGAAGGCCAGGATCATCTCGCGGAACTTGCGCTCGTAGGTCTGATCCGATGTCAGCAGGAAGTTCTTCGCAACCTGCTGCGTGATTGTGGAGGCCCCGACCGGGCGGCGCCCAGAGCCGAAATTCTGGAGATTCGTCACGACGGCGCGGGCCAGGCCGCTAACGTCGACGCCGGGGTGATGATAGAAATTCTTGTCTTCGGCGGAAAGGAACGCCGCCTTGACGCGATCCGGCACGGCCTGGATGGGCAGATAGAGCCGGCGCTCGCGCGCGAATTCGGCCATCAACGCGCCGTCGGAGGCATGGATTCTCGTCGTCACGGGCGGCTCATACGTCGCCAGCACTTCATAGTCTGGCAAGTCCTTGGTCAGCCCGCTGAGATAGATGGCCACGCCCGCCGCCGCGACGAGCGCCAGCATCACGCCGACGCCAAAGAAATATCCGATGAGACGTATCATGCCCGCTCCAGTGCAAGGGCCGGGATATCCTCGTCGATCGCGGCCGCAATGCGCCGTAACCGTCCCGATCCGCTATGGTCAACTCTTGTCGCGCCGTTGTGGGCAAAATACGGCAGCACCGAGAAGCCCGTCCGAACAGAAGTGATTAAATCACGGAGTGTGTTACGCTTGCAACGGCCGGCAGAGACACCGCCCGCCGTCAACCGCCCGCCCCGATCTTGGCGGTGGCAAACGAGTCGATGGCGGAGGCGATCCCATCGACCGCCTTGCCGCGCCACGACGCGTCGTGCAGTTGTTCCTCATCCTTCGGATTGGAGAGATAGCCGAGTTCGATCAGGACTGAAGGAACGTCCGGCGCCTTGAGCACCCGGAAACCCGCGAAGCGATGAGGATTGTTGATCATCGCGATATTGTTGGACAACTCCCCGACGAGAGAACGTGCGAAGCGGATCGAGAAATTGTGAGTCTCGCGCCGAATGAGATCGACCAATATGTCGGAAACCTCATGGTTCGCCTCTTCGAGTTCGATGCCGGCAAGCTGGTCCGAAAGGTTCTCCCGGTCCGCCGTCGCTTCGGCTTCCGCATCGGACGCCTTGTCCGAGACGGTATACACCGTCGCTCCACGGATATCCTTGAGGCGAATCGTGTCGGCGTGGATCGAGATCAGAAGGTCGGCCTCGTGCTGGCGGGCGATGCGCACGCGCTCGTCGAGGCGCAGGAACTCGTCCTTCTCGCGCGTCATGAAGACGTCGTACTTGCCGCTCGCCGCCAGCTTGGCCTTCAACTCCAGGGCAAACGCCAAGGTGATCGACTTCTCGACGGTTCCGTTCGATCCTTCGGCACCGCCGTCAATCCCACCATGTCCGGCATCAATGACCACCGTGAAGCGCTTGTCTTGTCGCGGCGCAGCCTTGCCTACACGGTCTCCCTTGGGAGCGGCCTGGGTGGAGCCCGTGGTCTCGACCTGAAGCGAGAGGGCTGCCTCGAACTGCCGCTCCGATGCCGCAACGATGTCGGCCATCAATCTGTAGCCCGGCTCCGTCTCGTTCTTCACGACATCGAGCTTCTCGACCTCGAACGGCCCCTTGCTCGTGAGGATCAGCCGGGTCTTGCCCTCACCGATATTGCCGTAGCGTACCCCGCTGATCAGCCCCCTGGCTTTGAGGTCGGCAGGCTCGATGGCGAAACTCGTTTCGGGGAGGTCGACGACGAGGCGATGGGGGCTACGCAACAGAAACCAGTTCGGCTCGGGCTCGCGATCGAACTGGATGACGAGTCGCATGCGCGCCGCGTCGCCCACCATCTTGTAGCCAGTGGCCTTCAGCGGCTGAGCCCAGACGACGCCCGCTGAGAGGCATGACATGATCAGGACAAGGCAGAGCCGTAAGAACGCTTTAGGCGACGAGCAGTCCGCAGCGCCGCCTTTCTTGGCGTCTCGAAAATCCATGAAATCTACCGTCTGCGTTGGAAGCCGCACCATATCCATCGGACCGAACCGGCACGAAAACAATCAACGATTGGTAGCTTTTTATGGTTAACCAAGCCTTTCAACACCATATACCCTGGCGAAGCACCTTGTAGCCGGCATTGAAATCCGGGGTTGCCACGGCACGATCCAAATCATAAAAGCGAGTTCGGATCATCGCAATGCCCGGAACCGGGCTCCCCGCTTGACAGACGAGGCCAGCGGCGAAGACGGTCCAGTCGCGAGACGCGATCGGGACGAGGTGATTTCGAAGGTTTTCTTCAGGGCCACGTAACGCGTAAGCCCTGATGCAGGAAAAACGGCCGGAGCGGCATGTTCCGGGCCGGCTCTGGCAAGAGCATAATAGCTGGTCCGGTCTCCGGGCCTTGGTTCAAATGGTTCCGCAAGGCGGCAGAATGGCGTCAAACGCAACTGTGTACAAGAACGGGGAATCCCGCGCCGAAACGGCCGCGGCCCGCTTGTCGGTTGTGTCGGACCGGTTGTCTGCGAACCCCTCATTGTCCGGCATCGCTGCTGCAACAGGTTCAAGGCAGGGCTTTCATGCCCGCAGGCCTCGGCTGACGGCTGCCGGGGAGACAAGAAATAATGCCGAACAAAATGCTAATAGACGCCTCCCACCCGGAGGAAACGCGGGTCGTCGTCGTCCGCGGTAACCGTATCGAAGAATTCGACTTCGAATCGCAAGATAAGAAGCAGCTCAAAGGAAATATTTATCTCGCCCGCGTGACTCGGGTAGAACCCTCGCTTCAGGCTGCGTTCGTGGAATATGGCGGAAACCGCCATGGCTTTCTCGCTTTCAGTGAAATCCATCCTGACTACTATCAGATCCCGGTAGCCGACCGTCAGGCGCTCTTGCGCGCTGAAGCGGAGGCAGGCGATGCGGACGAGGAGGAGGATGGCGAAGCCGAGGATCGCTCCGACCGCAACCGCAACCGCCGGCGGCGTCGGGGCGGCAAGCATCGCCGAGACCATGAACGGCGCGATGGCGAGCACGGCGAGGAAATCGCGGCATCGGGCGACGAGCAGCCTGCCGAAGCATCGGAAGAGCTGGTCGAAGCCGATGGCGGCGAGACATCTGGCGAGGCGGAGAAGGCTGCCGAAGACGGCCATGACGGAAATGAGGATGCCCATGACGCAAGTGAGGGCGTCGAGGAAGCACCTGCCCAGGAACGACTGGTCAGCGAGGACGGGCACGGCGACGACAAGGCCGACGAGGCCCCGGTAGCCTCGATCGCCGCCTCTATCGAAGCGGACACGATATCCGAGGCGATCACCGAGGCAGGCGCCGACGCCCCCGAAGCCAATGAGGACAGGGGTACCGTCGAGGAAGTCAGCACGCCTCACGGCGAAGAAAGCGAAGTGGAATCAGTCGGCGCGGAAGATGCTCTCGAGGAGGTCCGCAACCGTCGCAAGCCCGTCCGGCGCCAGTACAAGATTCAGGAAGTCATCAAGCGCAGGCAGATCCTGCTCGTGCAGGTGGTCAAGGAAGAGCGCGGCAACAAAGGCGCGGCGCTGACCACCTATCTGTCGCTCGCCGGCCGCTATTCCGTGCTCATGCCGAACACCGCCCGTGGCGGCGGCATCTCGCGCAAGATCACCAACGCTCAGGATCGCAAGCGCCTCAAGGAAGTGGTCCAGGATCTCGACGTTCCTGAAGGCATGGGCGTCATCCTTCGCACGGCCGGTGAAAGCCGTACGAAAGCGGAGATCAAGCGCGACTACGAATATCTGATGCGGTTGTGGGAGAACGTCCGCAGCCTGACGCTCCAGTCGACTGCCCCTGCCCTCGTTTATGAGGAAGGCAGCCTGATCAAGCGTTCCGTCCGCGATCTCTACAACAAGGACATCGACGAGATTCTCGTGGCCGGGGAGGAAGGCTATCGCGAAGCCAAGGACTTCATGCGGATGCTCATGCCGAGCCACGCCAAGGTCGTCCAGCCCTATCGCGAAAGCACTCCGATCCTCGCCCGCAACGGCATCGAAGCACAGCTCGATCGCATGCTTCAGCCGCAGGTCACCTTGAAATCGGGCGGCTACATCATCATCAACCAGACAGAGGCGCTGGTTTCGATCGACGTCAATTCCGGACGCTCGACCAAGGAGCATTCGATCGAGGACACCGCGCTCCAGACCAACCTGGAAGCAGCGGAGGAAGTGGCGCGACAATTGCGGTTGCGCGACCTCGCGGGGCTCATCGTGATCGATTTCATCGACATGGAGGAGAACCGCAACAATCGCGCGGTCGAGAAGAAGCTAAAGGACTGCTTGAAGAACGACCGTGCCCGGATCCAGGTCGGCCGGATCTCGCATTTCGGCCTCCTGGAAATGTCGCGCCAGCGCATCCGGGCTAGCGTGCTCGAATCCACGATGAAGCTGTGCCCGCATTGCGGAGGCACCGGCCACGTCCGTTCGGATTCGTCGATCGCGCTTCTTGTGGTACGCGCCATCGAGGAATTCCTCCTCAAGGACGCGCGGCACCACATCTCGGTACGCACGCCTGCGGCCACCGCCCTCTATGTCCTGAACCACAAACGCTCCACGCTGGTCGATCTCGAACGGCGCTTTGGCTTGACGATCACGCTCGAAGCCGACGACTCGATCGGCTCGCAGCACTATGCGATCTTCCGCGGCGCCGTCGTGGAGAAGCCGGCCGAGCAATATCCCGTGGTGGCGCAACCGGCCTATATCGAGCCGGAGGAGCCCGACGAAGACGTTCTCGAGGAGGAGCCTTCGGATGAAGCCGAGGCAGGCGAACATCGGGAAGATGGCGAAAGCCATCGCGACCGCAAGCGTCGCCGCCGCAGGAGACGCCGCGGCAGGGACCGGGAACGCGAAGGCGATGCAGCCCACGAGGCCGATACGACCGAGGTCGTTGTCTCGTCCGAGCAGGCCGAAGACGAACACGAGACTGAGGAAGCTCCGGCCGAGGCTGCGGAAATCGCAGCCGATGGCGAGGCCGAGCGGAAGAAGCGCCGACGCGGCAAGCGTGGCGGACGTCGCCACCGCCAGGACGAGGCTGCGGAGGCCGCACCTTCGGAGGAAAGCGCCGAGCCTTCGGAACAAGCCCTGATCCCCTCGGACGAAGGCGGCGAGCCTCCCTCGGAAGACGTGGTGACTGCCGGGGCGGAGATCGAGGAGCCGGCACAAGACCTGTCGACGGCGACCGCCGTGGAGCCGGCTGCGCCCGAGATGGCCGCCGAATCGCCGGCGCCAGTGGAAGCGGTCGAGGAAGCCCCTGCGGAGAAGCCGAAGCGCAAACCGCGCCGCACGACGAAGGCGAAGAAGGCGGAGCAGGACGCTGTCGAGGCAGAAGCAGTCCCAACCGAGCCTGCTGCCGAAGAGCCGGTCGCAGCGGAACCTGTCGTCGCGGATGCGGCTGAAGTGCCCACACCTGCCGCTGCCGACGAAGCCGCGATCGAGGCACGGCCGGCCCGGGCACGCGCGACCCGTCGTAAGGCCGCGGCCGAAAAAGCCGAACCAGCCGAGCCGGTCGTGGTCTCCTCGACGGTCGACCAGCAGGAGCCGCAGGAGGAGCCCAAGCCCAAGAAGGCCGGCTGGTGGCAACGAAAGGGGTTCTTCTGAGCCGCTTTGCCCATAGATTCAAAAGCCGGGATCTTTCCCGGCTTTTTCATTTCATCTCCGGAGTCGATTTCAGTTTCCGGGTCTACCTGCCCAGCCAGCGTCCAAGGCGGTTCGTGGCTTCGATCATCTCCTCCTCGCTACCGGCGTAGGAGAAGCGCATATAGCGTTGTCCGGCAAGCGGATCGAAGTCCCGGCCCGGAGTGGCTGCGACATGAGCTTCGGCCAGCATCCGGCGGGCGAATTCCATGCTGTCATTGGTAAGGCCGGAGACGTCGCAGAAGGCGTAGAACGCCCCATCCATCGGCGCGGCGATGCGGAAGCCCAGTTCGGGCAGCCGGCGCATCAGCAGGCCTCGATTGGCCTGATAGCGGGCCTTTACCGTGTCGAGCTCGACGCTCGCCGAAAATGCCTTGACAGCCGCGATCTGCGACAGTTCCGGCGCGGAGATATAGAGGCTCTGCTGAACCCGTTCGACCGGGCGGACAAGTGCCGGCGGAAGCACCATCCACCCGATCCGCCAGCCCGTCATGCAGTAGTATTTTGAGAAGGAGTTGATGACGACCGCGTCCTGCGAGAACTCCAGTGCGGTCACGTCCGGCGCCGAATATGCGAGGCGGTGATAGATCTCATCCGAGATGACCGATATGCCTAGCCCATCCGCCGCCGCGATCAGTTCCTGCAGGTCGTCGCGCGGTATGATGGCGCCGGTGGGATTGGCGGGGCTGGCGAACAGGACGCCCTTGATGGGTCCTTCACCGTGCGCCTGCGCCAGATGCGCCGCCGTCAGGTGCCCGGCGCCCTCCAGCTCGATCTCGACGATCTCCACGCCGAGCGCTGCCAGAATATTGCGGTAAGCCGGATAACCAGGCGCCGCGATGGCGACGCGGTCGCCCACGTCGAACATGGCCAGAAAGGCCAGATTGAACGCTGCAGAGGAACCTGTGGTCACCACCACACGTTCGGGCGAAAGCGAAACGCCGTAGTGATCCTGATAATGGACTGCGATCGCTTCGCGCAGCGAAGCCAAGCCTAGCGAATCGGTGTAGCCGATGCGGCCGTCACGCAGGGCGGTGGCGGCAGCGGCGCGTACCGCCTCGGGCGCCGGATCGGAGGGTTGCCCGACCGCCATGGAGATGACGGGGTGGCCCAAGCCCTTCAGCCGATTGGCTTCAGCCAGCACATCCATGGCATGAAACGGCTCGACGTCGCCGCGCCTTGAAATCGAAACGGGCATGAATTGAAGGCCTTCCGCGTCTACCAGTCCTGCCTGTGGCCGCACAAATGCCCGAATGCTGTGCGGTTCACAAGGGATGATACTTCCGAAGGCGTCTTTTCATCGCAGGCAGGCTGGTTTACCAGTGCGATCAGTCATGTCGACAGGACCCCTTCTCACGGCGCGGCTCACGCGTCTCGGACGCAGCGTTCTTGCCTGTGCCCTCGTGCTCCCGCTTGCCCTGCCCGCGCCAGCCGCCGCGCAGCAGAGAAGTGTGCCGGTCGTCCGAGACGCCGAGGTCGAGGCGCTGGTGCGCGACTATTCGCGCCCGATCTTCAAGGCTGCCGGCCTTTCCAGTTCCAATATCGGTATCGTCCTGGTCAACGATTCGAGTTTCAACGCCTTCGTGGCCGGGCGCCGCATGTTCATCAACACCGGCGCGCTGGTGATGTCCGAGACACCGAACGAGATCATCGGCGTGATCGCGCATGAGGCCGGCCACATCGCCGGCGGCCATCAGGAGCGTTTGCGCGACCAGCTGGCTCGGGCCCAGACCATGGCGGTCGTCGGGGCGCTGCTCGGCCTTGGCGCGACGGTCGCCGGCGCGGTTGCCGGTGCGGGCGGCCTGGCGCAGGCCGGTGGCGGCTTGGCGATGGCCGGAGGCGAAATGGCCCGCCGCGGGCTTCTCGGCTACCAGCGTTCGGAAGAAACGACCGCCGATCGTTCGGCTCTCACCTACCTCAATGCAACCGGCCAGTCGGCCAAGGGCATGCTCACCACCTTCAAGCGCTTCGCCAGCGCGCTATCGCTTTCCGGCTCGAAGGTCGATCCCTACACCGTCAGCCATCCGATGCCGCGCGAGCGCATCTCCAACCTGCAGTCGCTGGCCGAGGCGAGCCCCTATTTCGACAAGACGGACTCTCCCGAGCTTCAACTCCGTCACGACATGATGCGGGCGAAGATCGCGGTGTACACGGACGGCCAGGCGGCGGCAGCAAGGCTCTTCCGGAAGGACCCGCGCGGCCTGGCGGCACAATATGGCGACGCCATCGCGACCTATCTTTACGGCAATCCCAGAAGCGCGCTGCAGAAAGCGGATGCTCTTGCGAAGGCGCATCCGCAGAATCCGTATTTCCAGGAGTTGCGCGGCGATATATTGATCAAGGCGAACCGCCCAGCCGAGGCAGCTCAGGCCTATGCCAATGCCGTCAAGCTTGATCCGGCGAAATCGGGCCTTCTGCAGGTCGCTTATGGTCAGGCCTTGCTCGCCACAGGCAAGCCGGATTCGATCGAGAAGGCGGTGTCCGAGATCAACAAGGGACTGGACCGCGACCGCGAGAACCTGAGCGCCTATCGCTATCTCGCCCAGGCCTACGGGCAGCTCGGCCAAGTCCCTGAGGCCGAACTCGCGACGGCGGAAGGTTACTTCTACGGCGGCTCCTATCAGGAGGCGAAGATCTTCGCGGCGCGTGCTCAGATGAAGATGAAGCGTGGCTCGCCGGGATGGGTGCGCGCCCAGGACATCATCAACTACCGACAGCCAGGCAAGAAGAAATAGCGGCTCAGAGACTTTGCCGTCCCCGGCTGCAACGACAGGAAGAACGGATATGACAAGGGCGATTTTGTTGGGCGCAACCGGGACTGTCGTCGCCTTGGGAATGCTGGCCTTCGGTTACATGGCGGGCCAGCCGCGAGGCACGAGCGCCGAGACTGTTCCGGCAGTGGAGGCGGCTGCCACCCCCGGCACTCTCGACCGCAAGGAGGTGGAGCTCATCGTGCGGGACTATCTCCTCGCAAACCCTGAGATCCTGCTCGAAACCCAGCAGGCGCTCGAGGCCAAACAGCAGGAAGAGCAGCGCATTTCCCAGCTCGGCATCATCAAGGATGCGAAGGACGAGATCTTCCATTCACCGTTCGACGGTGTCGTCGGCAATCCGAACGGCAAGGTCACGATCGTCGAGTTCTATGACTACAATTGCGGTTACTGCAAACGAGCCATGGCGGACATGCAGGCGTTGATCGCGGCCGATCCCGATCTGCGCTTCGTGCTCAAGGAGTTCCCCATCCTCGGCCCGGATTCGCAGAGGGCGCATGTCGTTTCGCAGGCATTTCTCAAGCTGATGCCTGAGAAATATCCCGAGTTCCACAACAAGCTGCTCGGCGCTCAGGGCCGGGCCGGCGAGGAGAGCGCCGTCAAGCTGGCCGTTTCGCTCGGCGCCGACGAGGCAAGGCTGCGCGAGACGATGAAGGACCCGTCCATCACCGCGCCTTTTGCACAGACCTACGACCTCGCCAACCGGCTGGCAATCACCGGCACGCCCTCATACGTGGTGGGCAACGAGGTCGTGTTCGGAGCGCTCGGCAAGGATGTGCTGGCCGAGAAGATTACCGCCGCCAAGGCATGCCTTGCAGACGCTAGCTGCTGATTCCCGCCGCCCGAGATTTGTGGACGATGAAAGAAGGCGCTTGCGCTCTTTGCGCGGCTGCCTATCCCCATTATAGAAGTTTCGCGCGCCGGCAGGGGGCCGGCGTGGAAAGGCCCGCATTTTGAAGACAGTCTTCGTTCTCAACGGTCCCAATCTGAATATGCTCGGCAAGCGCGAGCCGGGTATCTATGGCGGCAAGGATCTTGCCGCCATCGAACAGGACTGCCGCGACGCGGGAAAAGATCTCGGCCTGTCCATCGACTTTCGTCAGTCCAATCATGAAGGAGTCCTGGTCGACTGGATCCAGGAGGCAGGCGAGAAGGCCGCGGGCGTCGTCATCAATCCGGGCGCCTATAGCCACACATCTATCGCCATCCACGACGCAATCCGGGCCGTCGCCCCCTTGCCTGTCGCGGAAGTCCATCTTTCCAACATCCATGCCCGCGAGGCGTTTCGCCACAAATCCATGGTCTCACCCGTCGCAACGGGGATGATCTGCGGCTTCGGCCCCCTCGGATACGTGCTGGCGTTGCGGGCGTTGGCCGCGCGTCTCTGACCGGCGACCCCAGAACAAGGAACCGATCCACGATGTCGATCAAGAAATCCGGTGTTGACCAGCAGCTCATCCGCGACCTTGCGGGGATACTGAACGACACCAACCTGACCGAGATCGAAGTGGAACTCGGCGACCTCAAGGTGCGGGTCTCGCGACAGGCTCAGGCCGTGCACGCAATCGCCGCCCCCGCAACTCCCGCCGTGGCCGCCCTGCCCGCTGCCCCAGCAACTGCGGCAGCGGCGGCGGCAGCGCCGACCGGCGCATCAGCCGATATCGGCAAGAACGCCGTCACGTCGCCTATGGTCGGCACTGCCTACGCCGCCGCCGCGCCCGGCGCCCAGCCCTTCATCGAAGTCGGCCAGAAGGTGCGCGAAGGCCAGACACTCCTCATCATCGAGGCCATGAAGACGATGAATCAGATCCCCTCGCCCCGCTCGGGCACCGTCACGGCGATCCTTTTCGAAGACGCCCAGCCGGTCGAGTATGGCGAGCCGTTGGTCGTGATCGAATAGTCTTCGAGGACGATTCCCGTGTTCCAGAAGATACTCATCGCCAATCGCGGCGAAATCGCCCTGAGGGTGCTACGCGCCGCCAAGGAACTTGGCATCCAGACGGTCGTGGTGCATTCCACCGCCGACGCGGATGCCATGCATGTGAGGCTGGCCGACGAAAGCGTCTGCATAGGTCCGCCGCCATCACGCGATTCCTACCTCAATATCCACCAGATCGTGGCGGCCTGCGAAATCACCGGCGCCGACGCAGTACATCCCGGCTACGGCTTCCTCTCCGAGAATGCCAGGTTCGCCGACATATTGGCGGCGCACAAGATCACCTTCATCGGCCCATCGGGCGACCACATCCGTATCATGGGCGACAAGATCGAGGCCAAGCGCACGGCCAAGCGCCTTGGCATTCCGGTCGTGCCTGGCTCGGACGGCGCCGTCAGCGACGACCGGGAGGCTTTCCGCATCGCCTCCGAGATCGGCTTCCCCGTGATCATCAAGGCTTCGGCCGGCGGCGGTGGGCGCGGCATGAAGGTTGCGCGCACGGCCGAGGATCTGCCGGTGGCACTCGCCACTGCCCGTTCCGAAGCGGGCGCGGCCTTCGGTGACGACGCCGTCTACATCGAGAAGTATCTGGAGAAGCCACGCCACATCGAAGTCCAGATCGTCGGCGACGGCGCCGGTAAGGCGATCCATCTCGGCGAACGCGACTGTTCGCTGCAGCGTCGCCACCAGAAGGTCTGGGAAGAGGCCAACTCTCCCGCTCTCAATGCGGAGGAACGTTCCCGCATCGGTGAAATCTGTTCCAAGGCGATCGCCGATCTCGGCTATTCGGGCGCCGGTACGATCGAATTCCTTTACGAGAACGGAGAGTTCTATTTCATCGAGATGAACACCCGGCTGCAGGTCGAGCATCCCGTGACCGAAGCGATCACGGGCATCGATCTGGTTCACGAGCAGATCCGCGTCGCATCCGGCGGCGGCCTGTCGGTGCGACAGGAGGACATCAAGTTCTCCGGCCATGCCATCGAGTGCCGTATCAATGCTGAGGATCCGCGCACCTTCACCCCGTCGCCCGGCACGATCACGCATTTCCATACGCCAGGCGGCCTCGGGATCCGTGTCGATTCTGGCGCCTATTCGGGCTACCGTATCCCGCCCTACTACGACAGCCTGATCGGCAAGCTGATCGTCCATGGCCGGAACCGCGTCGAGTGCATGATGCGGCTTCGCAGGGCACTGGACGAGTTCGTGGTCGACGGGGTCAGGACCACGCTGCCACTGTTCCGCGAACTGGTCGGGAATCTCGACATCGCCAACGGCGACTACGATATTCATTGGCTGGAGAAGTATCTGGCGGAGACGGCCGCCGCGGCATAGAGACACGAGGGCCATGACGCGCCCCTACGCACCCGGATACAGGATCCCGCCGGACCTTCTGTTGAAGGCTTACGCATCGGGCGTGTTCCCGATGGCCGAAAGCGCCAACGATCCGGAAGTGTTCTGGGTGCGCCCGGAGACGCGCGGCGTCATTCCGCTGGATGGTTTTCATGTCCCGAAGAGCCTCGCCAAGACGATAAGGCGGGGCAACTGCAACGTTCGCTTCGATTACGATTTTGAAGCTGTCATCGACGCCTGCGCCGAGCAGCGCGCCGAACGCAAGAACACGTGGATAAACGCGCCGATCCGGGAAGCCTATGTGCAGCTTCACCGACGCGGCCATTGCCACTCCGTCGAGGCCTGGCGGGACGGCAGGCTGGTGGGCGGCCTCTACGGCGTCCGGCTCGGGCGCGCGTTCTTCGGCGAAAGCATGTTCTCCCGCGAGCGGGATACTTCGAAGATCTGTCTGGTGCATCTCGTGGAGCGCCTGAAGGCGCGCAAGTTCATGCTGCTCGACACCCAATTCACCACCGAGCATCTCAAGCGCTTCGGCGCAATCGACGTACCCAGGGCCAAGTATGAAAGGATGCTGGCCGAGGCGCTCGAGGGCGAGGCCGTGTTCAACCCCTAGGTTGGCGTGGCCTTTGGGCAAGCCCCTCATCGGCCTGCCGGCCACTTGATTGGGTGGGTTGCTCAAACCTAACGGAATGGCAACTGTGTTCTAGGCGAAGCATTTTCGGTCGCGGACCATTGCGTTGAGGGCGGTTAGCAGCTTTCTGGCGACGGCGATCAATGCCAGCTTCTTCGAGGCCGCG
>Ga0180218_1000267_pt1 | contig 65121 bp, 61 predicted proteins | sample eDN3rd37CKraftBY_FD_151334 | JGI IMG/M metagenome (GOLD analysis project Ga0180218, IMG submission 151334) | Enriched backyard soil microbial communities from Emeryville, California, USA - eDNA 3rd pass 37_C Kraft BY (version 2) (version 2) | ecosystem: Environmental > Terrestrial > Soil >... | reverse complement strand
TCCCGCCATACTTCGCCTTCCAGTTATACAGCGTCGCCTCGCTGACCCCGTGCTTGCGAGCCAGATCGCCCGCCTTCGCTCCGGCCTCGTGCTCCCGGAGCACCGCGATGATCTGCTCTTCCGTAAACCGCTTCCGCTTCATCTGTCCGTCCTTCAATCGAGGCCGGACTCGAACTCCAGGTGGAGGAAAAACTCAGTGGCAGGTCAGTCCTAATCGCCACTAAATTTCCTTCCGTTGGCTTGCTTAAAATCGCAGCCCGATATGGGCCTCAATTTTGAATCTGTAGACCGGATTAGGCGTTTCAAAGAATGGAACCCCAATTTCGATTCCGGTCATGAGGACCTTATTCCATTGCTTTCGGACTTCGAAATTAAACGGCACGAACCATTCCAGCCGGATAAATTTGTAACGAATGTCGGTCGATGGAAAGAATGTAATGTACCAATCGTCCGGCAAACTGATATTCAACGATGGCGGCACTTGCAGTTCGCTGGTGTGATTGTGGTTACTGTCGCCTTCGAAGTCGAAGGCATAACGAGCTATGAACTGAAAGAATGAGCCATTCGAGATTTCCGGCAGACTGTATCGATACCCAATTGTCTGCAATGCGCGCCACCTGCCATTGCCGAATTGTTGCCCCGAAGCGGTCGGCGCGGAAAGCCAAGTTCCAGTCATTCTGGAGCACGACGGGGCGCTCGTAGCGCAACATCGAAGTCCAGCTTGTGACATCACCGGCTAATTCAGTCTTGTTGAGGAAGAAATCGACGCGATGAATCGGGCGTGTGATGTCGTTTCCGTTATTTGGCTGACTTGAGGCTTGGACCGCCTGTTGGCTTCGAGAGTACACGGCCGTAGTCAGAACAAAGGTCCCGGCGACACACGATGCAGGCAGTGCTCGCTTGGTAGCTCTCATAGGAGCCGTCGTCCCACCGCTTTTCGTCGCCCCATCAATGCAGATGAGCGTCAGCCGCCACATGGCTCGACATGTCTCGAACCCTCGTCAACGCGTACTTGCCGCAGCAGGCCGACCTATGGATTTTTACGACGCGTAATACGCTGTTTCGTTCCGAACATGGCCGACGAACAGCTCTTAGCTCTCACAGCGGAAATGCGAGCTTTAGTTGCCATTTGTTATACTGACGCCCTTGACTTGGGACGCCACCGCGCATTCTACCTACCAGCGTGCGACTGCATAGCCTTTTCGATCTGCTCCTTGACGGTATCCAGGTTGAAGCTCGCACCTTTCTGCATCGGTGGAAAGTCGATCGCAGTTTGGGCGAGCTTTCCCACCTCCTGCTGCACGAACTGGAAACGCCAAAATTCGTAAGCAAACCAGTTATAGAAGGCCAACGACCCTTTATCGCCGTTGGGCAAGCCTGTGCGTTCAAAGGGATCAAGGCGGAGATTGGTGAGGATCGGCCAATCAAGCTTCACGGTGCCCCCCAACCAGCCGCCGGGCTGATCGGTGAAGCGATACTTGAAGTCATCGATGCGCACTGCGCTCAATGTCCCCTCAGTGAAATAGAAGATCGCGTGACGTGCAGACGGGCCTTTTCCAGTTATCAGGTCCATCTGGTTGTACCCATCGAGGTAGACCTTATAGGTCTTGTCGCCGAGCTGCTTTCCCTTCCTCAGTTCATCGGCGATATTCGGATTGCCGGCAGCGGCGACGAAGGTCGGGAACCAGTCGAGTCCGGACATGATGCCGTTCTCGACCTTGCCCGCCGGCACCCTGCCCGGCCAGCGGATTACGCAGGGCACACGAAAGCCGCCTTCGAGGGCCGTCCCCTTGCCGCCCGCAAATGGCGTCTGTCCGCCATCGGGCCAGGTGAAGTTCTCCGCCCCATTGTCGGTCGTGAACGCGACGATCGTGTTGTCGTCCAAGCCCTCGTCCTTGAGCTTCTTCATGACCGCGCCGACGATATCGTCCAACTGGGCAAACCCGCCCTCGGACACCGACCAGCCGTTGCTAGAGTTACGCATGCTGTCGTATTTCTCCGAGAGGTGGGTGACCACGTGCATGCGCGTCGGGTTGAGCCAAACGAAGAACGGCTTGTTATCTCGCTTGGCCTTGTCAATGAATGCAAAAGTATTCTGCAGAATTTCGTCGTCGACCGTCTTCATCCGCTCTGGATAGAGCGGTCCGTCGTCCTCGATCCGCTGTTTTCCGATCTTGCCCCAGCGCGGCTGCACTGTCGGATCGTCCCGATCGGCCGCCCAGGAATGAACCATGTTGCGGGGGCCGACGCTCGCCAAAAGCGCCTGCGGGTAGTTGCGATGGGCCGGATCCTCCATCGCGTCGAGGTGGTAGAGGTAACCATAAAACTCATCAAAGCCGTGCATGGTCGGCAGGAACTCATTGAGGTCGCCAAGGTGGTTCTTGCCGAACTGTCCTGTTGTGTACCCCATGGATCTCAGCGCGGTCGCGATAGTCGGGGCTTGCGGCGGCATGCCAATTGGGGAGCCGGCCTGGCCGACGGTGGTGAGACCAGTGCGGATCGGTAGTTCCCCAGTGATGAAGTTGGCGCGGCCCGCAGTGCAACTCGCCTCCGCGTAATAGTCGGTAAAGCGCATGCCTTCCGCGGCAAGTCTGTCGAGGTTTGGTGTCCTGCTGGCCATGATGCCCTGGTGGTAGGCCCCGATGTTGAACCAGCCAATGTCATCACCCATGATAAAGACGATGTTCGGCCGCTGCCCGGCTCCAACGGGTGCCTGTGTTGGCTGCTGCGCTTGTCCAAGGCTCGTCAATCCAACGGCCGAAAGTGCCGAAGCGGCGACGAGAGAACTACCACTCAACAAAAGATCGCGGCGTTTCAATCCTCCGCCGATTTTCCCCGTTCGCATCTCAGACCTTTCCGGCATCTTGTCGTTACTCATGACATGACCCTCTTCCTGGTGGCCTACCTGGAGCTGACGTGACTTGCTGAGGTATCGACCGGCTCGGCATGGCGTGGGCTGGACGATAGCGGCGGCAGGAGTTGGCCGTGCGAACAAGCCCTAAGCACGTTGCGCGGAATCTGAGCTTCCGGCTGACAATTAGTTCGCGCCTTCGAGGCCGCCGTTAGGATTATTCGGAATGCTCGGGGTTTTCGAGGAGCCGGCTTCACGCTTGTGCAAACATCAGCCGTTCGCTCATGGACATTGCAGATCATTTCGTTCAGGCCGCAGCCATTCACCGGGAATGCGGCGACGGGCAAAATTTGTTCGAAATTATCAACTCCAACACTTTGGTACGGGAAGTTACCCCGCCAAGTGTTCGCCATATGCCTGCCACAGGTAAATTGGTCGCCATTCATTTGCCCGATACTCAAATGTCCGTCCGTAGTCAGGGGATGATTCCGTATCAGCCAGATCCAGGACAATCTTCGGGCCCGCGGCCTGCGTGTTTCACTCGCAATACTGCCTGAATCGCTCGACATCGTCGTGGGGCCGATTATGAAAAAACGTACCCGGAGAGGCACATTCCGGTTTGATTCAGGTCAATGAAGTCGAGCCAGTAGATCCAATTTGTCTCGACTACGGAACCGCATCATATGCTAATCGGATGAAGGAGCACTCCGGACGGATGTCAGTCCACGAGAGTTTCTCGTCGGACTTTCTTCCGCTCGGGAAATCCAAGGTTTAACGCTGCCTTCGTTGATGCTGGACTACGGTTGCCACAAGACTGTTGCCAATGATCTGGAACTTCAAACGCCCTGACAAGGATCGCGCAACCAATCCTTTACGCCTGCACTGGCAGTCGACATCCAATAGGAGGCATTGGATGTCACACGAGATCTCGCCCATATACGCAATCGGCGACGTGCACGGCCGCTCCGATCTGTTGGCCAAAATCATTTCATTCATTGAACGAAACGCGCAGCGCTCCGACCGTCGCCCACGGGTCTTCTTTTTGGGCGATCTCGTGGACCGGAGCCCGGACAGTTGCGGAGTCCTGCGACTGGCGCGCGACACCCTGCAACGCTGGCCCGGCCGTCGCCTGATCCTTGGCAATCATGACTACATGCTGCGGGATGCGCTGACCGAACGAAGACACGTTTTTCCATGGCTGCAGAGCGGCGGCGTCGCAACGCTAACATTCCCATGCGATGTCCCCGCAGTTTGAATTTTCGGATGCCCTGATCAGGATTGAAGTGCTTCCCGTTTTTAGGCCAGCCATTGCTGGAATTTTCCGGGGTTAACGCTCATTCCGGCGGGGGCGCCGCAGAGCGGTTCATCAGCGATATCGGCGGCTTGTTACCAATCGCGCTGTGTGGTCGGACTTCATTATAGTCTCTTCGCCATTCCTCCATTCTCGTGCGGGCGTCGTCAAGGCTCATGAACCAATGAGTGTTCAGACAGTCTGTTCTGAATTTCCCGTTGAAGGACTCGATGAAGCTGTTGTCTGTCGGCTTGCCGGGTCGGGAGACGTCGAGAATGACGCCCTTCTGATAAGCCCACAGATCAAGGTCGCGGGAGACGAACTCCGATCCTTGATCGACCCGAATGGTCTTCGGATAGCCGACGCTCTGGCATCCGCTCCAGCGTCAGCACAACGTCCTCCCCCTTGTAGCTGAAGCGCGGGTCGATCGCCGGGGAGAGGCGCGAGAAGGTGTCGACAATCGTCAGAACACGGATCTTGCGGCCGGTGGCGAGCTGGTCGTGGACAAAATCCATGGCCCAGGTCTCGTTGATCTGGAGCGCGACAGTGCGATCTTCGCGGAGCTTCGCCCTCACGCGGCGTCTCGGTGTTTTTGTTGCGCAATTGCAGACCCAACTCCTTGTAGAGACGATAGATGCGCTTCGGATTGACCGCCCAGCCGTCACGCCGCAGCAGGATATGCACACGCCGGTAGCCGTACCGCATGCGCGTCTGGCAGATCTCTTTGATCCGCTGTTTGAGTGCGGCCTGACCGCAACGCTTCGACTTGTAGACATAGAGTGCCCGATCAATCCGGAGGGTGGCACAGGCGCGCCTGACCGACACCTTCCAATCGCTTCGCACCTTGTCCACCAGTTCGCGTTTGCGGGCAGGCCTTAGAGCTTTTTTGCAAGCACGTCTTGAAGCATCGCCTTATCGAGCGACAGATCGGCGACGAATCGCTTCAGCTTGGCATTCTCCTCTTCGAGCTGCCGCAGCCGTTTCATCTCCGAGGGCAGCAAGCCGGCGTACTTCTTGCGCCAATTGTAAAACGTCGCGTCACTGATGCCTGCCTTCCGGCAGACCTCCGCGATCGGCGCGCCATCCTCCGCCTGCTTCAAGACGAAAGCAATCTGCGCCTCCGTGAACTTCGATGCCTTCATGGAATTCTCCTCGCCCCAACCAGGGGATCATAAGTGGAAAATTCCAGCTCAGATTGGCCTAATTTCGAGGGGGCACGTCAGGATCCGGGAGGAATTCCCGGATCATTTGCGACTGCTTCAGGAAGCTTCCATCATGGAGACGGTCGGGCAATATGCCTTCATCCATGCGGGGATCGATCCCGCGGCCCCCGTCTCCGACCAATCGTTGCCTGACTGCATTCAGATCCGCAGCAAGTTCCTCGATCACGTCGGTGGACTGTCCCACGTGATCGTTCATGGACACACACCATTGGATCCGCCGCGCCCCGTCGTGACGGAAAACCGGATTTCGTTGGATACGCACGCCTGGGCAACCGGTGTCCTCTCCCTGGCAGTTTTCGACTTCGAGCAGGATACGATCGAATTCTATGCAACCAGCGAGAACGGCGGAGCCGAACCGGTAGAGCCGATTGCACTCGACCGCGGATTGGGCACCATCCTGACCGCAGCATCCAAGGGAGCAAGGACCGCCGTCGCGCCCGGACATTGCTGAAATCGCTGTCATCGGCTGAAAGGGCGCTCCGGGAACACCTCAGCCAAATGAGCGCTTGCTAGCCGCCCCGTATCTCCCCTCGGAAATCCAAAGTCATTGCAAGGATTGCAGGATCGGGCCCTGCTGCTGCTTCCGCAGGCCACTCCCGTCACACACAGCGTTAACCATGCTGGATTTTCCGCCAGATGCCCCCCGGACGAGCCCGATGAAGTTTGTTCTAATGCGCAAACGTTCCGGCGGGTACCTTGCCACTCCGGTTTCGCTCAATTGAATCCCTGAACACCTGCGGCGGAGCTTGAGGTCCGCCTGCGCGGCCGGATTCCCCACGACCAAGTCCTGCCCTTAGTCCTTGTATTCACCGCCCTCTTTTTCCAATCCTGATTTCCTGGGAGGATGACGCATGCGCGTAACGATCACTCGTGCCTTTGAAGTCGGAACGTTCCGACCCACACCTCACCTGCCGGCAAATATATCGACGCCCCCAATCGCCAGTCCTTGCCCAACGTCACCGCTGAGCTGGTGGAGAACTCGACCTCCTGGCGAATTCACGCGAAAGGACTCCGCCGCGCTGCGCTGGGCCTTGCTCGGAAAGCAAATCAACGATGAAGCCAGCTGGCGTGACGCCGCGACCGGTGAAGTCACCGCCGCGATCAGGGTTGTCGTCGGGCGCCTCAAGAAGCGAGAGATCACTCATCCGGAAATCGACCTCGCCCTGACGGCGATGCTGGCGTGCGCCGTCGATGGCGACGTCACGTCCGGAATTCTCATTTCGTCGGCATTGCGGCGGCGGTCGGAGGTCGATCCGCACTGCCGCTCGCTCAGCGACCTCTGGTTGATCGCCGACTTCTGACACCGGTCGCGGAGGACAAACAATGCCGATCAAGACACCGCTGCAAAGTCTCATCAAGCTTGAAGCCGATCTCGCTACGCTGCTGGACGACATTCACCACATCCGGGTTCATGGGCGGCCGAGCAGCACCGCCCTGGTCGACGGAGCTCATTTGGCCGATTGGTCGATCGCCTCGACGGTTGGTACCTGCCTGGTCGGCAGAGTGACCGGCCATCCCCTGCTAGGCGACCGGCCGCAGATCCGCACCAGCCCGCTTTTCCTCCTCGACGCCGAACAAGGATGGGCGCGGACCTGGTCGAGATTCTACCGACTTGGGCCGCCCCATCGCCCTGAATGCTGCTGATCTGCGCCAAACCTCAACACCCCAAAACTCTCGAATTTCCAATGTGAGGGACACAAATGTCCGTTGCGAAAGCTGACGCTATCGTTGCCCTACCCGCCACCACAAATGCAGATACGCCGCCCGACGTCCTCGCCCGGGCCTTGCTCAATATCCTTGCAGGTGTCACGGGCGCCAACGCCAAGCCGGCACAGCAGGCCGCCGCTCCCAACGATCCGATCGACCAATTGCTGGACGACCTCTCGGATCCCCCCTCGCCAAACTCGCACGCCATCCGTCCCGACATCGCCGCGGCTGCCATCCTGACCGCGCGCGCCATCGAGGCCGTGCCGGGCCTGATCCGCGACTTGCGCCGCGGCAGCCCTGTCGTCTCGATCGCCACCCGTGGCCCCGACTGGGTATCGCTGGTTGGGGACGTGCTCGCAGAATGCGCCTTCGGCTCCGACATCGAGGTCATGGTGCCGAAGCGATACGGAGAATTCCGCCGCGACCGCACTGCGCTCCTGGTCGCGCGTGATGGCGCAGATGCCGGGCACACGCCGGACAAGGGCAACGACACCATTGCCGCCGCCATCCATGCGCAGAGCCCGATCGTCGGGGTCGCACCGGAGCCGAACCGGCACCTGCCGCGCGATCTAATGCGTGCGGCCGAACACCATCTGGTCCTCGGCGACATCGACGAATCCGTGATCGCTCTGGTGATCGACGCCGTCACCGGACGGCCGCTCGACCGCAGCATCGACCCGGAGCTGGTCCGTGCCGCCGACGTCAGCGACCTGCGGCTCGCGGTGCGACGGCACCTAACGCCGGAGGAATGCTTGCAGCGCCTCGACACCATGGTGCGCAACAAGGGAAGCCTCGACCACAGCGGCCCACGGCTCGAGGATCTCTCCGGCTACGGCCCGGCCAAGGACTGGGGACTGCACCTCGCCGCAGATCTCGCCGCCTACCGGCGCGGCACCCTGGATTGGGCCAGCATCGACAAGGGCCTGCTGCTCGACGGCCCGCCAGGGGTCGGCAAGACGCAGTACGCCAAGGCCCTGGCCCGCAGCGCCGGCGTGCCGCTCGTCGCCACCTCGGTGGCCGAATGGAATGCGGTCAACTACCTGTCCGGGACGCTGCAGGCGATGCGCGCCGCCTTTGCGCAAGCCCGCAAGCTGGCCCCCGCGATCCTCTTCATCGATGAACTCGACGGAATCTCCGACCGCGCCCGGCTGCAGGGCGACTACGTCGAATACTGGTCGCAGATCGTCAACCTGCTGCTCAAGCTGCTGGCCGGGGTCGACGACCGGCCCGGCGTCGTCGTCATCGGCGCGACCAATCATCCGGGCCGGATCGATCCCGCGATCCGCCGTGCAGGCCGCCTCGACCGGACGATCACCATCGAGCGGCCCGGGACGGCCGATCTCTGCGAGATATTTCGATATTACCTCAAAAGCGAGTTCACAAACGACGACGTCATGCCGCTCGCACTCGCTGGGCGCGGCGGCACCGGGGCCGACGTCGAGGCCTGGGTGAGACGCGCCCGATCGTGGGCCCGCCGTGGCAACCGCCCGCTCGTGCTCGATGATATCACGAGATTCACGGTCGAGAGACAGCTCTGCCTCCCAACATTCGCAGTGCCATCGCGCTTCACGAGAGCGGCCATGTTGTCGTCGGTGCCGTGCTCGGCTGCTGCGCCCCCCGCCTCGTTTGGCTTGATGCCGAGGGCGGCAAAACCAGCGGCGAGATCGATCTCGGAGCCGTTCAAACACTGGGGGGCCTCGAGAACGTCATAACGACCCTACTCGCGGGCCGCGCCGCCGAACAAATCCTTCTTTCGCCGGCGGAGGTCACGGTCGGTGCCGGCGTCGGCGAGCAGTCCGATCTCGAGAAAGCCACTCAGATCGCGCTGGATATCGAAACACGATACGGCCTCGGTCAGTTCGGCCTGCTTCACCTTCCGGACCGGTCGCGGGAGTTGTTGCTGCACGATAAAACCGTGCTGACGCTGATCAGCCGCCGCCTGGAATCCTGCCATCAACGCGCCGAGGCCATCATCCGCTCGCATCGCGCCGCTGTTCTCTCGCTTGCGGAAGCACTCGGAGATAACGGTTATCTGGAAAGGACTGAGATCCTCCGGCTCTTGCAAGAGCACGAAATCTCCGTGCCTTGTTTCCAGGTCTCACCCGCCGGCGGATCCTTGTGAATACTTTCAACTTTCGAGACTTTAGATCTGAATTCGCAACGTCTCATTAAGGCAACTCGCATCGCGCAGCGATCGGTGTCAGATCAGATCTTGAGTAAAAATCCATAGAGCCGTATTGAAACGCCCCAGACGACCTTGACCTAGCGCGACTTTGCGCAGGCTCGGAGAACCGCAGCTGATCGCCGATTTCGGTGATCATGACCAGAGGAGGCCACAACATGTTCAACGCATTCGTTCGCGCCTCCATCTGCGGTTCATTCCCCGTCAAATCGGCGTTCCTCAGTATATTGGCCTGACTGTCTGGCCGGCCTGCCGCCTGCTGTCGAATGACGGCTATCCGGCGCTCTTCGTGCGTCCGGAGGAGGAGATATCGCCATGTTCACCACCACCATCCACCTGACTGACGACCTCATAGCGTCCTGATCGCTGCGGACCTCTCCGCAGCATCACGGCCCACTTCGATCGCTCGATTCCGACAATGCGATCGACACGACCGGGACCTGCTTCCCGGAACGCTCCCACCTTGTCTTGAGGTCGTCATGGACTTTTCAACCCCTACCAAACCATCCTTCGCAACCCGCTTTCCTGCGCTGAAGTCGCGCGGATCGTGCCGGGGCTTTGCCGTGTATCAGGACCGCGCCGTCGTGTTCGAAAGTCATCTCGAACTCATGGTCCTCTTCATCCTGGCCTTGCTGCCAAATACTGCGGCCGTCATCGACCAACCGCCGGCCGTGACTTACACTGATGATAACGGTTGTCTGCGCCGCCATACATTCGACTATCTGGTCATCGGCCACGACAGCACGCGCGCGCTGGTCGCGGTGAAACCGGCGGCAAAGGTTGCAGAGTCCGGCATCCAGCGCATTGTGCAGCTTATTGCCGAGCAACTTCCTCGCGGGACCGCCGATACCGTCCACCTGATCACGGATGCGCACTTCAGTTACGCCGATCGATTCAACGCCGTCCAGGCCTTTGAATGTTGCCGCTTTCCGATCGGTGAACACCACGATGCTATCGCCAACTTGGCTTCGCAGTTGCTCGGCGCGGTGAGGATTTGCGACCTGGTCGACGCTAGCGGACTCGGTGGCATGGGATTCCGGGCGATCATCCGCGCGATGACCTACGGCTTGCTCAAGCCGGTGTTGCCGGGGCGTCGCATCACGCCGGATTCATACGTCGTGCGGCCCGACCGCACCGAACCGACTGTCTCATGAGGCGTCTGCTTTCGGACGCCCTCTCAGTTTCGGCACCGTAGCCAAGCCGCTCTCTTATCCACCCTGCTCAAAGCGACGATGCGCGTCCGTGCGCCACGGACTTGCTCGCCCAAATCTTCCAGAAGGAACGCACATGACCAAGATCAACATCGGCCCATTTGACCGTGTCCCCCACCGCTCCACCGAACTCCGTCTCGTCTCCGAATCTGACGCCGGTTACGTATTCGCGCACGTCGGCACCGTGCCCGAGCTCCACGAAGTTTTCACGCACGCGCAAATCAAGCAACTGATCGAAACAAACGAGATCGCGGTCGATCGCAATTGGTTCGAGGAGGGCCGCGCCAAGGCGCGCTTGACTGCGGGGGTCTCCAGCCTGAGCGAACTTCCGCGCGAGGAAGCCAACGACTTGATGCGCCGGGAGTACTACGTCGTCAAATTTTTGAAGCGGGAGGCCATGGACAAGAATGTTACACGCACGGACAAGAGCATCGTGAGGACATTGCGCCAACTCCACGCTGAGCGTCCGGTCGGCGACGTCCGTTGTGACCAAGTCCGTGCAGAAAGCGCCTGTGCCACATGACCAAGATCAACATCGGCCCTCTCGACCGTGTCACCCATGGCTCCGCCGAACTCCGTCTCGTCTCCAAATCTGACGTGGGTTACGTGTTGGCGCGCGTCGGTGCCATTCCCGAGCTCCACGAAACTTTCACGCATGCGCAAATCAAGCAGCTGATCGAAACAAGCGAGATCGCGGTCCATCGCAATTGGTTCGAGGAAGGCCGCGCCAAGGCGCGCTTGACTGCAGGTGTCTCCAGCCTGAGCGAACTTCCGCGCGAGGAAGCCAACAACCTGATGCGCCGGGAGTACTACGTCGTCAAATTTTTGAAGCGGGAGGCCATGGACAAGAATGTTAAACGCACGGACAAGAGTATCGTGAGGACATTGCGCCAGATCCACGCTGAGCGTCCGGTCCGTGACGTTCGTTGTGACCAGGTCCGTGCGGAACGCGCCTGCCCTTCCGCCCGTACGTTCCGCCGGTGGCTGTCCGCCTATGCAGATGGCGGCTTCGATGTCCTTGCGTTGCGGACAAAGTACCGCAACAGCGGCAATCCATTCTCGAATCTCGATCCTCTCGCCTACAAGGTCCTCAACGACCACGCCGCCCTGTACTGTGACGAGACGCGCCCCACCGTAAACGGCATTTTCTTGAAGATGAAAGCTGCTGTCGCCTCGCTCAACGAGGAGCGGACGGCACAGGGGCGCGCGCCGCTCAATTGTCCGGCGAAGAGCACGCTCGTCAGCCGGATCTAATCGTTCAATCAGTTCGAGGTTTATGCCAGTCGGCATGGTATCGCCAAGGCGCGCGCCAAGTTCGCGATCGTCGGCGCCGGATTGGACGTAGTGCGTCCCCTGCAGCACGTACAGATCGACGAATGGTCGATCCAGCTCCATACGATCGTAAATGATCTTGGTCTTGGCGGCGTCCTAACCGATCAGGAACGACTCGCACTCAAGAACGAGCGTCTCAAGATCTGCGCCGCCATCGACGTCGCCACGCGGTGCGTATTGGGCTTTCGGATCTCAAATCGCTCGGATGCAGCCAATGCCATCGCAGTCCTGGCGATGACGGAACGGACAAGACGCCGATTGCGAAATCCGCCGGATGCCTGTCCGACTGGCCGATGGCAGGCGCTTTCGGGCTGATCTCGCCGGACGCCGGCTCAAGCTTCATCGAGGAACAGTTCCGCGCTTGCACCGCGGATCTCAAGGCAGTGTACGAGAACGCTCCGGCCGGGCTGTCGCACTTGCGCGGTCACATCGAGCGGCTGTTCGGCACCATGCATACTTGCCTTATTCCGCATTTTACCGGACGAACATTCTGCAACGTCGTTGACAAGGGCGAGTACGAGTCAGAGAACCGCGCGTCCCTCTTCAGCAGCCAGTTGCCCGAGATCTTCGTGCGCTGGGTGGTTGACGTTTATCATCACTCTGAACACGCCGGCCTCGGCGGCGAGACGCCGTATCACGCCTGGCAGCGGCTGACCGCGCAGTACGGGGTCGATGCTCCGCCGAACGCCCATCAGCGGCGTGAGATCTTTGGACTGGATGTTGAACGATCGCTCGACCAACGCGGGGTCCGGGTGGCCGGGATCTACTACCAATCGCCGGAAATCCAAAGTTTGCGCGGCGAGGTGGGCGACACGCGGGTGCGCGTCAGGTTCGACCCCGCGGACGTCGGCCACGTCTCCGTCTGGACCGGTCAAGCTTGGCAAACGGTGCCGTCCGTCCGCGACATTGTCCGCGGCATCACGCTCGATCACTGGCTCGCAGCCGTGCGGGATCTGAAGCGGCGCCATGCAGCAAACGCGAGGACGTCGGAGCACATCGTGCTCGCTGCTATTCGCGCCATTGCGGCTATCTCTGACGGCGCAAAGTGCCGTGCCAGCATCACTGCGACTCGTCCGATGGCCGTTGAACTCGACCGAACCGAAACCGGCTCATGCTGGGGTTTGACATCGTAGACGACGCAGACACGGGGGCCAACGATCGTCGGGCCAACCTGCTCGACGGCGGCATCCCCGTCGTCAGTACGGTGCGCCCGGTAGTTTCGCCAGGTCCGATCGACGACCGGCCGCCATGCAAGGACGAGGACGGCTACGGTCTGGAAGACTGAGTTCCGCTTACCGCTTACGGCCTTCAACAACGGAGTTTGGAATGAACCCCGAGGCGCCCGCGCCCGAAACCGATCCCGTCACCCGGCTGCACGCGGCCGCCTCCCTTTCACAGGAATTCACCATCATGGAGCAGATCAAGGCGAAGTTCATGAGGACGCAGCGTGATGATACCTTGGTCGCTGCCATGGATGCGCTTCTGGCCGCCGCCGTCGAGCGCGATGATGTCAGCCGCCCCCCGTCGTTCGAGAACCGCGGTCGCGGCAGCGGACTCGTGCTGATCGGTCCGACAGGGGTCGGAAAGTCGAAATCGCTCGAGCGCTACTTCGCCAGGCATCCTGTTCTGAAGGAATTTCAGAACCCGGCCTCGGCTTCTCCCTTGGTCAGCGTATCGGTACCCAGTCCGTGTACCTCCATGCAGCTGGCGCGTTCCTTGTTGGTTGCCACCGGCTACCGGGTCGAACGAGATCTGCCTTCCCACAGGTTGTGGGAAATGGCCCTCGACCGTCTGCAACTGCTGAGGAAATTCATCATTCACTTCGATGAAATGCAACACGTCGTACACAACGTCAGCGATAAGGACCTGCAGCAGATGGCGGATACGCTGAAGAACGCCATGTATAATCGGCGGATTACGCTGATCCTTTCTGGCGTCCCCACGTTGGCGCCCTTCATTCAATTCGATGCCCAACTGTTTCGCCGCATGACGATCGTTGCCTTCGAGGCTTTGGGGCCGCAAAGCTTCACGAACGTCCTTCGTATGCTGCGCGACTACGCCGGTGCCGCTCAGTTGGAATTGGTGGCGGGCGACACAGAGGAGACGCCAGACTTTGTTCCGAGGCTGTCGCATGCTGTGTTAAACGCTTTCGGATATGCCATCGTGCTTACGCAGCTTGCGATCGAGCATGCATTGCAAACGAATTCCGAAACGCTTCCGCGCGAACACTTCGCGACGGTGTTCGCGCGGAAGACGGCCTTCGCCGCCGACAGGAATCCGTTTCTCGTCGATCATTGGCATGAGATCGACTGTGCGAAGATGTTTGAAAAAGCCGAAATTGCCGCGCCACCGGCGCCCGCCAGGCGGAGGGCCAAGTAAAATGACGGCAACCCTCCCCCTTTTTTTGCGAGTCCCGCTTCAGCCTGACGAACCACCCTCCTGCTTTGCCGCGCGCCTGGCTGCACGGAATTTTCGCACCGCCAGGGAATTCGCCGCGGATATGGGGTTACGCGTTCTCGACATTGCAAACGGTTGCGAAACCGCGGTGACCAAGCTCGCGGACCTCGGTGGAGTGAGCGCCGAGGCTCTAACGAGGAGCGCTTTGCGCAGAGCCGGCGGTGTCATCACCCTGAAAGGACAAGTGTTACACCCGCGTATGCTCAGTCGGGCGCGCGCTCGAATTTGCCCAAAGTGCCTCCAGGAGGACATTGCCAAATCTGACCTTCCGCCGGAGCTGGCAGTTCACAATCGTGCAAACTGGATGGTGACCGTCCTTCGAACATGTCCGTTGCACAATTCCGCGCTCGTTGAACTCGATCGAGACGTTCCTGCACGCGACATCCACGACTGGACACAAATTGTGGCGCCGATCGTTCCGGAACTCTGCAACCTCGCCGCCCGCGCCGTCGATCGCCCGCCGTCGGGGTTGGAGTCATACTTGAACGATCGGCTAGCCGGCCACCGGACGAATCCTTGGCTGGATGGCATGGAGTTCTTTGCCGTCGGGCATGTGGCCGAGCTTGTTGGCGCAGTCGCGTTATTCGGCAAACGAGTGAACTTGAAAGCTCTCGGCGCTAGCCAACGCTACGATTCTGGGCACGCCGGATTTGAGATCCTGAGGGGTGGGAAAGCCTCGCTCGGCAATTTCATGTCCACGATGAAGGGACATACCCAAGCTGCAAAAGACGGACCGCAGGTGATCTATGGCAAGTTGTACACGTCCCTGGCTGGCGGCTTGATCGCGGACGCCTTCGAGCCGATCCGAACAATCATGTCCGAACATATTCTCGCAGCATTGCCATTGGGGCCAGGCGACATGCTGTTTGGAAAGCCTGTCCTTGCACGGCGATGGCACTCGATCAGAACGGCGTCACTGGCGTCGGGGATCAATCCTCCACGCTTACGTAGGCTCGTCGCAGCGGAGGGATTTTTGCCCGATCCGTCCGTACCCGACAATCTCGTGCTGTTCGGTCCGGAAGTCCTGGAGCGTATCCAGGCTCGCCAAACACGCAGCCCGTCCTTGAAAGAAGTTGAAACATATCTGAGCGCAGGCCGCGATCAGATTTCTGGCCTTTTGAGGGCGGGTCTCATTCGCCGACACAATATCGGCCAAGGCCACCAAGTCTTCTTCAAAGATGAACTCGACAGGTTTCTCGAGCGCCTTCATCTCGACGCAGAAATCGTAGCCGGACCTCGCGACGGGATTCTGAGCATTGCGGGGGCCTGCAAACAAGCAAGATGTCGGAACACCGAGATCGTTCGCCTTATCCTGGATCGCAAACTGCGATGGGTCGGCCGATCCGCCGAAACGTCCGGCTACGCATCCGTCGTTGTCGATATCGTCGAACTAAAATCCAGATTTCACTTGGAATCGTTTGAGGGCCACTCGATCAGAGCTGCCACCACGGCTCTAAGGACCAGTTCGCACGTCATGAGCAAGCTTATCGACCTTGGGGCCATCGAAATGGTTGCGGTCGTCAACCCTGTTACGCGCCGTCGCCACAATATCATCCGCCCTTCCGAACTCTTACGTTTCCAATCCACGTATGTCTCGCTATGTGGTCTTGGTCGGGAACGGGATGAACATCCGAAGATCGTGCTCAAAGACTTGAATTCCCGGGGCGTCCAACCAGCGGCAGAGCTCGCAGGAGTTGGGGCAACCTTCTATCGGCGAGATGACCTGAACATCATCTAACCAAAAGAAGAGCGATCAAAAATAAGCCCCCGTTTCGGGGGCTTATTTTTTTTGTCGAGATGTTGGCTGATGGTCATACTTGGCTTGCTTTTCCGGTCAAACCGCATGAAAACGCATTTCAAACAAGCCCGTAATATTGGGACCTTTCATCGAATCAATGGACAACTTAGTATGTGCTCCACACTTCTTGTTGTGAATGCTCGCATAGGATGACCGGATTCACCCATAGTGTGGCCCAAAGCTAGCCAAAGTCCGCCGCCCCCCGTGCGGCGGACTTGATCGTTCGCTTCGGAGCGTCCCTGGGACACATCTGAACGGCTCCGTTGAAAGCCGCCCCCGCGGCGGGACGTGGAGCATGCGCCCGCGACGGGCAGCGCGCCGGCTGCGAGGCCGGCTGCGCAAGGAGTTTGAACCACACCATGACTGTTGCGATCGAGATGGGGCGCACGACCGCGGGCGCCCCGGCGACCCTCGACCTCGAGGAGCTGCTGGCGACCCGCCTCTTGGTGCAGGGCAACTCCGGCTCCGGCAAATCCCACCTGCTGCGCCGCCTGCTCGAGCAGAGCGCCCCCTGGGTGCAGCAGACCATCCTCGACCCCGAGGGCGACTTCGTCACGCTGGCCGAGCACTTCGGCCACCTCGTGATCGACGCCGAGGACCACACCGAGCGCGGCCTGCAGGCCGCCGGCGAGCGCGCCCGGATCCACCGCGTCTCCACCGTGCTCAACCTCGAGGGGCTCGACGCCGAGAACCAGATGCGCCGCGCCGCCGCCTTCCTCGACGGCCTGTTCGAGGTCGCCCGCGACCACTGGTACCCGATGCTGGTGGTGGTCGACGAGGCCCAGCTGTTTGCGCCGGCGGTCGCCGGCGAGGTCTCCGACGAGGCCCGCAAGCTCTCGCTCAGCGCCATGACCAACCTGATGTGCCGCGGCCGCAAGCGCGGCCTCGCCGGGATCATCGCCACCCAGCGCCTTGCCAAGCTCGCCAAGAACGTCGCTGCCGAGGCTTCCAACTTCCTCATGGGCCGGACCTTTCTCGACATCGACATGGCGCGCGCCGCCGACCTTTTGGGCATGGAGCGGCGCCAGGCCGACGCCTTCCGCGACCTCGAGCGCGGCCAGTTCATGGCGCTCGGCCCGGCCCTGTCGCGCCGCCCGCTCGGCCTGCGCATCGGCCCGACCGACACCACGCCGCGCACGGCGCCGCCAAAGCTGACGCCGCTGCCGGAGGCGACGCTTGAAGACGCCCGCGCCCTCATCCTCGCCGCGCCGCCGCCGGAGGCCGCGCGGCCGCAGCGCCGGCCCTCGCCCGACCTGCTGCGCCAGCTCATGGCGGCGAAGGCGGCGGCGCAGGAGCCGCCCGCCGCACCCGCCGCCCCGGCGCCCAGTCCCGAGGAGCTGGCGGCGCGGCGCGACCGCGTCGACCAGATCTTGCGGGCGGTGCTCGCCGAGCCGGATGCCGGCTTCCGCGCCGTCGGCGTGCTCTACCAGGAGTTCATGGTCCGCTGCCGGATCGACGGCCTCGGCGCGGCCGTGCCGGACCTCGGCGACTTCCGCCGGATGCTGACCCATGCCCGCGCCGGGCTCGGCGCCGACATCGCCGAGGATGACACCTGGCAGGATGTCGCGGCGCGCGCCCTGCTGCTGCCCGAGGACATGCAGGGGGTGTTCATGATGCTCGCCCGCGCCGCCAAGGAGGGCTGGCCCTGCCCGAGCGACGCCGCGATCGCCCGCGCCTATGGCTCGCACTCGCACCGCCGCGCCCGACGGCTGCTGTCCTATATCGAGGATCAGGGCCTGATCGTGTGCCAGCTCGACGGCGGCGGCCGGCGCATCGTGACGCTGGTCGAACTCGCCTGGGCGACGGCGCCGGGCGATCCCAATGCCGAGGACCTCGCCGCGGAGCACGGCTGAAGCCGTCCGGCACTGCGATGCGGCGCTCGAGCAGATGCCGAGCGCAGGGGACTCAAGATGAGACGCCTTTTGAGCCACAGCTGCCTGCCGCAACGCCAGCGATCGGCCTGTCTTGACCGCTGCCGCATTGCAGTCGCGGCATTTCAACGGGATATGACGAAGCACTCCAGTTTGCCCAGGGTTTGCAATCCCAGCTCCACGGCACCGAAGCCCTTCGCCTCCTGAAACGCGGCCTCCGTACTGAACACCATGCCCAGCGTAACCCTCGTCGAGCCGTCCAGATCCTCGAATAAGGCCCAGGCGTCGGCATGTTTTGGTCCGTTCTCGCCCCATAGCAGGGAATAGCCGATCCTCTCCTCGGGGCGGACTTCGGTATAGAGGTGATGATTCGGGAAGACCGTGCCATCAGGCGCAATCATGTCGAATACCCATTCGCCGCCCTTTCGCAGGTCAATCCTCTTCGTGCGGCAGGAAAACCCATCCGGCCCCCACCATTGCGGCAGGGTCTCGGGGTTCATCCACGCACTCCAGACCATGCTGCGCGGTGCCTGTATCACTCGCTGCAGCACCATGGTTCGCTCGGCCGCTCCGGCGAGATTGTCCAGCCCCGCATCGAAGCCCTGTCGGTAGCCAGCCCGCATATCCTCGGCGAGCGAGGAAAGCTGCACCGTTACGACCAGCCGGCTGCGCTCGTCCGAGCCCGAGAAATCAGCCGTCACCAGCGCCGCCGATTGTGTCACACCATCGGTGGAGACCACCTCGTAGTTCAGGCTGCGCACCGCCGGCTGCAACTCAAGCCAACCACATTCACAGCGGATATCCGGCTGGCCCTCGACCTTGCAGAACGAGACTTCGCGTCCACCCACCCTGGTGTCGGCCTCCAGAAACTCAACCGCGACAGATGGTGTCGGAGCAGCCCAGACCGCCCGCGCGGCGGGAGCCGTCCAAGCTTGCCACAGCACCGACAATGACGCGGCCACATCCCGCTCGAAGGTCAGTGTCGCAAAACTGTTTCTCCCATCGTCTCGCCCCTTGCGGGTTGTGCTGGTTGGATCCGGATTCGATGTCATTCTGCGCGTTCCTTCATCACGTTCATCACAAATGCGTCCAGCCTATCGAGCCGAGTTTCCCAGATGGTGTGTTGTTCATCGAGCCATGTCCGCATCGGATTCAGGGCCTCGGGTACGATGGCGCAGGTACGCACCCGCCCATCCTTGGAGGTGGCGATCAAGCCCGCCTCCTCCAGCACGGAGAGGTGCCGCATCACGGTGGGCAGACGCAGTCCCGTGGGGCCGGCCAAATCCGTCACCCGCGCGGGCCCTTCAGCGAGTCGAGTCAGGATCGATCGACGGGTCGGATCGGCCAGAGCGTGGAAGAGCAGTGAGAGATCGGGATCATGCTTAGCCATAATGCTAACTATTGCGCGACATGTTGGTCGACGCAAGCGAAAACTTCGTCAAGTCGCTAAGTTTTCCCTGCCCGGGCTCGTCGAGACTTTGGAGCAATCGGCTTCCATTACGAAGCCCGCTGAAAAGGTTGCTCGCAACGATGCTCGCGGACCCGATGCCCGCAATCGAAAGACCCAATCCTGAAGCTTGCCGGTCCGCTAACCGCCATAACGGCCCCTCGGCACGTCCAAAAGGCCGCCACGATTATGCGGTCGCTCATTTCAGCGATGGGACGATGACTGTCTGGACTGATACGCAGGGCGTCTATCCCGACATCGAAACACTAAGTGGCCACTGTCCGCAATGGCCATCAAGAGACGCTACGCCAGCTAATTATTCTGTTGGCGGTGACGCACCGTTTTTAGTCCACCATCTTCTGGACGGCACGCAAATCAGCAACAAATGCATCGAATGCCGCTCGGCGCGCCGTCTTATCCGGCTCTCTCAACAAAGAGGATGGGTGCACGGTGACATAACCGCGCCTGCGACCAAAGACAAATGGCCCGCGCTCGCGCTTTACTGCCACCCGCCGCTCGGCGAGTGCATAGGCAGCCGTGGCTCCGAGAGCCACCACGATCTGCGGATGTACGAGGTTCAGCTCACGTTCAAGCCACCAGCGCGCATGTGCGATCTCACCGGCGGTCGGCTTCCGGTGAAGGCGGCGCTTGCCGCGCTGAACGAACTTAAAACGCTTGACGGCATTGGTGACGTAGCTGTGATCGCGCTCGATGCCCGCCTCTGCGAGCGCGCGATCGAATAGCCGCCCCGCTGGGCCAACGAACGGGCGTCCTTGTCGATCTTCCTCATCCCCGGGCTGCTCGCCGACGAAGGCAATCGGGGCTCCCACCGGCCCTTCACCCGCCACCGGCTGTGTCTCATCCTCCGGCGGTTCGGTCGCGCGCAATGCAGCGTTTAAGGCATCCAATGTAGCAAATGATGCATCGCTCATGCGTCGCAATCCCGGGTCCGTCATCCTCTTCGACTTCGTAATCCCCTCGCCGCGCGGGCCTGCGCGTCATTCGGGGTTCACTAGAAAAACGTGCAGGTGAAAGGACCGTTCCGAGCATCATCAAGACCCGAAGCGCATACCCGCTGGAAGAGTTACATTTGGATCGCAACCCCAACATAGCAGTCTGCGAGATCTCCCATCCCGGCGGCAGTCAAGTGACTAAGCCACCCCGCTCTACCGCTCCCCGCCGGAAGGAAATCGTTGTGCCCGGGGGCATCACCGAAGGGCTGCCACCCCATTCGGGATTGGGAACGATCTTCGACCCAGGCGGTTGATAAATGCCGCTCAGCGCTTGGCGCTGCCAGCGGGGCATTCATGCGTATAGTCGAGTGAACAACGGGTTCGGTTTTGCGCAAGTTGTTCTTTATCGCTGCGGCCGGAATTCTGGTTGGCGCCGCCGCCGTCGCAGTCTTGCAAACGCGCGCGAAAACCCGAGCAGCGACGGCGTCGCAAAATACCCAACAGCAGGCCGCCGCAACTGCCGTGCCTGTCTTGTTTGCCACCGCGGAAGCCAAGGATGTCCCCATTATCCTTCGCGGCCTGGGGACCGTTCAGGCTTTCAACACCGTTTCCATCAAAAGTCGTGTCGAGGGCGCAGTCACGAAAATTAACTTCAAGGAGGGGCAAGAGGTCCGCATTGGCGACGTCCTGATCCAGCTCGACGCCCGTCCATTTCAAGCTGCACTCGATCAGGCCGAAGCGCTACTCGCCAGGGACAAGGCCTCTCTGGCCAATGCGCAAACAGACCTGCAACGCTACGCCAAACTGTTGGCACAGCAGTTCACGCCCGAACAGACGTACACAACCCAGAAATCCACGGTCGCGCAGGATGAGGCGACTATCAAGAACGACGAGGCGTCGATCAAAGCAGCACAGCTCAATGTAGAATATGCGACGATCAAGTCGCCGATTGACGGCGTGACTGGAATCCGGCTTGTCGATCTCGGCAATCTCGTTCAGGCGAATTCGCAAACCCTTGTGATCCTTACCCAGATCAAACCCATCTATGTTGTTTTCACACTCCCGGAAGCAGACATCCGACGCATCCGGGAGGCAATGGCGAAGAACCGGCTGAGCGTCCAGGCGTTCACAGCCGGTGATCAGAAGCAGATCTCCGTGGGCGTCCTCGACCTCGTCGACAACACCGTGGATCAGACGACCGGCACTTTCAAACTCAAGGCGGAATTTCCTAATAGCGACACCGCGCTCTGGCCCGGCCAGTTCGTCAACGCACACCTTGTGCTCGAAACCGTTTATAATGGCGTGACAGTGCCGTCAGTCGCCGTTCAGACCGGACCAAACGGGTCGTTCATCTACGTCGTGAAGGACAATTCAACCGTCGACATGCGCCCGGTCGAGGTGATGCAGACCGAGAACAATACGGCCCTTATCGGCTCCGGACTGAAGGTGGGCGAACGGGTCGTGACAACAGGTCAATTCCAGCTCTATCAAGGTGCCAAGGTCCAGGCCTCCCAGCAGCTTGCAAACGCCCCCCCGGCGCTTTCCTCCGATACGCCGCCGGGCCTCGGTGGCTCGGAATGAACATCTCCGAAATCTTCATCAAGCGCCCGATCGCCACGGTGCTGCTCATGCTGGCGCTGCTTGTCGGCGGCATTATCGGTTATAATCTGCTGCCCGTGGCGGCATTGCCGACCGTTGACTTTCCAACGATTGCGGTTTCTGCGAGTTTGCCCGGGGCCGATCCTGAGACCATGGCATCGGCCGTGGCGCAGCCACTTGAGCGACAGTTCGCCGACATTCCCGGCGTGACCCAGATCACTTCCACCAGCGTTCTCGGCTCGACCGCCATCACGCTTCAGTTCGACCTGTCGCGCAACATCGATGGCGCAGCGGGCGACGTCCAACAGGCGATCAATGCGGCGCAGGGCTACTTGCCGAAAAATCTGCCGACCCCGCCCACTTACAAGAAGGTCAATCCCGCCGATCATCCGATCCTCGTTTTGGGGCTGACATCGCAAACCATGCCGCTGACAGCGCTGGATCAATATGCCGACTTGAATTTAGCTCAGCGCGTTTCCACCATCGTTGGCGTCGGCCAGGTTGCGATCTTCGGCGAGCAAAAATTCGCCCCGACAATCATGGTCAATCCGCTGGCTTTGGCGTCACGCGGCATTGGACTGGACGATGTCGCCGCCGCGGTGACCAGAAATTCCGTGGACCTGCCGGTCGGAACATTGCAAGGTCCCCAGCAATCCTACCAGATCGGCGCCAACGGCCAACTATTCTCGCCGAGGGCAATAGCAAAATCCGTCGTTGTCTATCGCAATGGCGCGCCGGTCCGCATCGGCGACATCGCCAAGGTCATCTCGGGCGTCGAAAGTCCGTTGCAGGCAAGCTGGGTCGGCGACCAGAGCGGCGAACTGATTGGCATCTGGCGCCAGCCGGGCGCCAATACGATAAGATCAAGGCGAAGCTGCCAACCTTGCAAGCGGGGATGCCACCCTCGGTGAAGCTGACGATCATCAGCGATCGATCAACTTCGATCAGGGAGAGTTTCACCGACATCAAACTGACTTTGATGGGAACGATCATTCTCGTCATCGTCGTGATCTTCGTGTTTCTGCGAAGCGTCTGGGCGACGCTCATTCCTGCCGCCACCGTCCCGCTATCTCTCGTGGGGACGTTCGCCGCGATGTATATGCTCGGCTACAGCCTCGACAATCTGTCGTTGATGGCACTGACCCTCGCGGTTGGGCTGGTCGTCGACGACGCAATCGTCATGCTGGAGAATATTTTCCGGCACATGGAGGGAGGCAAGGATCGGATAGGGGCGGCCCTCGCGGGTTCGAAAGAAATCAGCTTCACGATTATATCCATCACCGTCTCGCTGATCGCAGTGTTCATCCCGTTGCTATTCATGGGCGGGATTATCGGTCGACTGTTCAGGGAGTTCGGTGTCACCGTCACCGTTGCTATCGTGCTGTCGGCGCTGATCGCGCTGACGCTGTCGCCCATGATGGCATCGCTCGTTTTGAAAAACCCTCACGAGGTGCGCCACAATCGGGTCTACGAAGCCAGCGAACGGGCCTTCGAGGCGGTGATTGTCAACTACGAGCGAATTCTCAAACTATCGTTACGTCACCGACGCATCGTCATGCTGGTGAACCTTGCGCTGATCGGAGCGTCGGCCTGGCTGTTCGTCGTGATGCCGAAGGGCTTTTTCCCCCAAGAAGATACCGGAATGATCTTCGCGTTCACCCAGGCCGATCAGGACGTGTCCTTCGCGGGCATGGCCGAGCTGACCCTGTTCACCACGCCGGTGACCTACCTCTATATGGATAAATTCAGCGAACTCGTCACCCGGCGTCCCAACGCCAAGGATGTTGCAGCGGAGCACGGTTGAAGCGGTCCAGCTCCATGATGGGCACTCTGAGCGGCTGCCAAGTGCGTACGGCCCACGACACCAACCACGCAGAGCCAGCCTTGCAATCAGTGGAGATTCACAATGCGAGGCCTTTCGGCAATAGGTTCATTCCGCGATGATCTTCTCCGGCACGGCCTCATAGGAGCCGGCATGCGCGACGGCCCCCGTGCCGATCTTGGTGCCTGGCATGATCTCGAAGCGCGGATCAAAATCGATCATGGTTGCCGCGAGTTTTTGGAGCACGCCCGCGTCGCCCTCGACCTTTGCTGTCCCGTCGGCGATCTGGGCATCGAGCGTCCTAGCCCCCGTCATCGTCTGCTCCAGATCCGACCTGTTGATGGTCAGCGTGAGGTCGGGAGATGCTGCCTGGAAGCCCTTGATGTTGGTCAGCGTCGCATTCTCCATCTCGACAATGAAGCTTTCTCCGGTATCGGGCGTCACGAAATTAATGGTGAAACGCAGGCCCTCGGCCTTGCGGCTGTCCATGCGGATGCCGAGGAAATTCAGAAAGAGCTCCGTCGACATCGCCCGGATGACGTCGGGGCTGCTCGAACTCACCGCCTCGCCCTTCGGGATACCGGAGCGCAGCTCATAGGCGCCAGCGAGGAAGCTGTTGCGCAGCCCCGGGTTCTCCTGCTGATAACCGATCTGTTCGAAGATGTCGGCGAGCAGGTCCTTCGCTGTCGCATTGTCCGGTTCGGCCTGCACTAGCTTGTTTACGATCTCCGTCGCCAGCAGGTATTGGCCGGCGTCGTGCAGTTCGCGGCCGCGCGCGAGGATCTTCTCAGGCCCGCCCATCATATCGACATAGAGCGGCGCGGAATCTGCCGGCGACAGCGGGATCAGCGTCGCCGGATTGCAATCCCAGAAACCGAGATAGCGCTGGACGACGCCGCGCGCGTTGTGTTGCGGCGAACCGTGGTAGCCGCGGCAGAACCACTTGTTCTGCAGGCCTTGCGGCAGCTCGTAGGCATTGTGCACCTGATTGATCGTGACACCTTGATTTGCCAGGTGCAGCACGTGGTTGTTCATGTGGGCATAAAGATCGCGCTGGCCGCGCAGCACCTCCTGGACTCGCTCGTTACCCCAGCGCGGCCAGTGGTGCGAGGCGACCATCACCTCCGCGTCAAGCCCGAAGCGATAGAGCGCCTCGGCGATGTATTTCGACCAGGCCAGCGGATCTCGCACTTGCGCACCGCGCAGCGTGTAGATGTTGTGAAGAGTTGCGGTCACGTTTTCCGCAATCCAGAGTGCTTTCATGTCGGGGATGTAGGTATTCATCTCCCGAGGCGCCTCGGTGTTCGGTGTGTTCTGAAAGATCATGCGAACGCCGTCGACTTCGAATTCCTCTATCGGTTCCTTGATGAGGCGGGTCGGCGCAATCAGGCCTGTAGCGCCGGACGAGACCCCCTGGCCGAGCCCTTGCCCGACATAACCGTGCGGGGCGGCGGGCAGCAGCAGGCCATATTGATAGAAGAGGCGCCGGTTCATCGCATTGCCGGCATAGACATTCTCGGAAACCGTGAAATCCATGAAATCGAACGGCGCGATGACGGGGATCTTACCCGAGCGCACGTCCGCCTCGTCGATCAGCCCACGCACGCCGCCCCAATGATCGCCATGGGTGTGGGAATAGATGACTGCCGACACCGGCAGGCCTTCACCCTTGTGCTCCTGGAATAGATGCCAGGCCGCACGCACTGGCTCGGCACTGACCAGAGGGTCAAAGACGATCCAGCCAGTCTTGCCGCGAACGAAAGTGATATCGGAGAGGTCGAAGCCGCGCACCTGGTAGATGCCGGGGATTACCTCGTAGAGCCCGTAGTTATTGTTGAGCCGGGAAATTCGGTGGAGCGAGGGATGGATGCTGTCGAACTCCTTTCGCTGGTCGAGAAACTTGAAGCGCTCCATGTCCCACGCCACGTGACCCGCATCCGCTGCGATCGTCATCTGCTGCATCGGGGCGATAAATCCTCGAGCCTGCTCATCGAAGTCGCGGGTGTCATCGAAAGGCAGCCCGCTTCGCGCCTGTCTCAAAACCTCGAGCGTGAATCGCGACGGCGGCTTGCCCTTTGGATGAAAATGCCCGTCGAGCGGAACAGGCGCCGATGGCCCCTGCGCTCTTGCCGGGCTGGCGTCGAGGGCTAGACGGTCCCCCAAGGCAAAAGCAGTTCCGATGGCGGGAATGGATTGTATGAACTCGCGCCGCGATGTCATCGTCTGTCCCTTCTGGGCGTCAGCGCGCCTCAAGAGCGTCTGCGGAAAGGTGGTGCAAGCATTGGAATATCGAAGGATCCGGCTGCCTCGCGCTTGCGGGAGATGGCCTCTTCAGCAGGACGGCTGGAGCGGCGCTGGAACGGCGCCGCTCCGCCGCTTGCCTTCAGAATCAATCGGCTCGCGATTGATTCCCTATCCACGTGCAAACCCGCGGAACAGGCTCGGACGATCCGGAGAAAGTAATTTTCTCAAGGTATGGTTTGGCGATCGCAAGGGATACGTGCTTTCGGTCGCTGGAGACGCGGAGCAACCTGCTGCCTGTATCAACAGAAAACTGCTGGCCCGCGTTCGGCCCGGCATCGAGCGTACCTTTATAGCTGCCGGGTTTAAGGGTCATGCGGTAGACTTGATCGGATTCACGCGTGTACGTGAACTCGAAGGATGCCGTGCCCCCACTCACTGCAGCTCCATTTGGATTGACCGGAACGACAGCCACGAATGTCTGCGTGCCCTTTCCCGTTCCATCGCCGTTGTAGACGACCTGCCCTTGACTCGTGACCAAGCCAAAATTCGTCTCGCCGATCGGAATCGTAGAATTTCCCTTGCTGTCTTCTTTAAATCCGCCAGGTGCGGTCAGACACATTTGAAGGCCCACGAACGAGTATGTGCCTTTCAAATTGTCATCAGCAGTAGCAACTCCAGCTGAGAGCAACGTGACGGCGATTGTCGACCAAAAAAGTGCGCGTTGCATGAGGTTACTCCGGATATTTGGAACAGCCCCGTATTTTATAAATTAGTTTGAGTTGAAGATCCGGGATTGAGTTAAATCAAACGATTGACGCTGGGCTTGCACCCTGGCACGGACCGCAGCGCAGATGCTTGCCGGGCGCAACCCCTCCCCTCATCAAGGCACGACCAGATTCTTGTGAATGGCGTAACGGACCGGCTCAGCTGTCGACGAAACTCCGAGCGTGCGCTGAACCGCGATGGCTCAATGAACTTCGCTCTCAACTTCGTTGCCGCGCCGATGGATCGGTTGGTATGCCGTTCTGCTATGAGCAGAACAACGCTTTGCTCGCGGGAGGTTGTTTCGAAGCAGGTACGGAATGGTTTCTGTGCCAAAAGCGAATCGAGAGCTGCGAGCAGCAACCTCTTCGCGTCTAACCTCGCCAGAATTGCACTCGCTCCAGCTTGAAAGGTCTGTTGCGCGAGCAGACCAGATATACGCAACATGATGCGACCTCCGCTCCTGCAATGAATTTCGGCGCACGACTATGCAATTCGTGCCACCAAAGATGCCTTTTGCGGATCTCGTACGCGCAACGAGACGCTAAAGCCGCCAAGTGCGCGCGAAACCATCCATAGATTTCATCGTTGAAAGGGCTGATGCCGGTTCACGCGAAAAGGGCAAGTTCCGATGTTGCTGCGGAACTCTACCGAACGATCGGCATCAGACATCGCTAAATCTACCTGATGCAGAGGTGCAATCGCGGTTGCCAAGGATCGCATGTCGGGAGTTTCCTGAAGCGTGATCTAGCAACCACCCGTTTTCCAAGCATCAGTCGAGAGCCCATGTTTTCTTACTCAAGGCAATCCAACGGTGATGCCGAAGCGCATACCCGATGCTCCACATGGCTAGGATCGTTGATCAAAGGATCAGGAGAATTCAGATGCGAAAGATTATTATCGTTGCAGCGGCAGTGTCTGGAGCGATGCTCATCGCGCCGCTGGCAACACCAGCGCAGGCGCAGCAGACCCGGCAGCACCAATGGTGTGCCAAACGCAAAGGAATGGTGGACTGTCGCTACTCCACCGAGAAACAGTGCCGCGCATCCGTCAGCGGAAGGGGCGGTCAATGCATCCAGCGGCGAACATCCCGCTGACGGCACCACGCGGCGATGCCAGCTGAGACATCGCCGCGGAATTCTACACTCGACACGCAGAACAGCGTCTTCTAAACGCCGCGAGGTCCCCGCCCCGCCTGTTCGTCTTTTTGCGCTCCTGGCCCCGCTGACGAGCCCGACGACGTTTTAGAAGCACCGGCGGGCACCGGATCGAATGCAGCTACAGACAATCGCGATGGCGAGCTGACACTTGATGAACCGCCTGATTCTCGCTGATCTCGGCATTGGCGCGAGGCAAATGTTTCACAGGACATATGTCGTCGTACCGTGTCGGCCGAGAGCCGAAACGCTCAGAGTTTTGCAATGCCCGGGAAGAACAGATAGCAGGCGACGCTGATCACGATCAAATAACCCAGCACCACTAGACACCAGAAGAAATTGTGCCGAATGACCTCGCCTTCATTGCGCACGAAACGCGTGGTCGAAACCCCGACGCTGGCAGTCTGCGGCGCGATCGGCTTTCCGATTTCTGCGCCGACAGAGTTGACGGTTGGCAGCAGGAGCGGCGGAAAACCGAGGAGTTGCCCGACCAACGCCTGGAATTTGCCGAACATTGCGTTGGTGGACGTGTTGCTGCCCGACAGAGCGACTCCGATGAAGCCAAGCAGCGGGGCGACAACAATGAACGCGGCACCGAGCGACGAAAACGCCTTTGCCAACGATGCCGCCATGCCGGAATAGTTGTAAACATAGGCCAGGCCGAAAATAAACACGCCGACGAGCAAGGCCCCCCACGTCTGCGACCACGTCTTCTTCCAGATCTCGCTTAGTTGCCGGCCGTTCACCCGCAGCAGTAATGCAACGATGATCCATGATGCAAGAATGGCCGAGCCGCCGACAAACGGTGTCCAGCTAAAGGCCGCCGCGATCGTCGCCCCTTCCGCGATCGACGATGCTGCAGCCACCTGTACATGCAGCAGGGAAATTGCGGGTAGTCTGGACCAAGGTCCGGTCCACGCGACCACGACGATGACCAGAACGGCGATCGGCAGCCAGGCCTGGAAGATGTCGCCTGCCGAAAGGCCATGATCGCCCGTTTCAGCTTCACCTCGAGCGGCCAGCGGCGCGCCGCCGTAAGCTCGCATTTGCCTCGGCTGCCAGATTCTGAGCAGGAGAAGCACACAGACAAAGCACACGATTGCTCCAGCAACATCCGGCAGATACGGGCCGAGATAGCTGCCGACCGGCAATTGGCCCGCGATATACGCGAGCGACCCGACCACTGCGAGGGGCCATGCCTCCCACATGCCCTCCTTGCCCGAGACAAGATAGAGCAGGATCCACGGCGGCAGCAGTGCAAGGAGCGCAACGATCTTGCTGACCGAACTTGACAGCTCAAGCAATGGATAGCCGGTGACGGCGGCAAGTGCGATGATCGGCGCACCGAGCGCCCCGTAGGACACCGGGGCGTTGTTGGCGATCGCAGCAACCCGAATGGCGTCGAGATCCGGAATGCCGATCGCGATCAGAATCGGCGCGACGAACGCCCACGGGTAGCCGAAGCCGACAAGGCCTTCCAGTAGCGCGCCGAACGCCCAGGCAAAGAGGATGGTCTGGACACGGACATCCTGCGTCGCCTGCGCGATCAGCCAACGTCGCAACTTATCGAATGCGCCCGAGACAACAAGCGTGTTGAACAGCATAACCCCCCAGAACACGATCCAGTCGACATTCCAGACGCCCGTCGCCGAGCCATAGAGATAGGCGAGGATGCCGTCGCCAAGCGGCATGCGCCAAACCCACAGCCCGAGTGCAAATGTGATGATCGAGCCGACGAGCGTCGCAATCCAGGCCGACCAACGAAGCGCGGCGAGCATAAAAAGCAATGCCGCAACCGGGATCAGGGCTACGAGCCAGGTGACGAACAAATTTCCAGTGGGGTTGAGAACTTGAGTGAACATTTGAATGGTCGCCTATCTGAAAGCTCGTGCAAAACTGTACACGCAGACATTTCGTGTCTCTTCGAGGCGAACGACTAACTTGGCTGAGGAGCGGCTTTCCAAGTAATGAACAAGGGGGTAGCACGCTCCGCCCTCACCATTTCAAACAATTTTTACGTTAGCAGATCTTTGTCTGCAGCGTTAACACGATCCCGTGCGCGAAAACTGTTCGCTTGCCGCCATGATAGCGTTCAGTTCCAAGGGCACGTGCGTGACAGCAGCCACGTAAGATAGCGCGTTGTTAGCTATCAACCGCGAAGCCTGCGAAGGGACGCGGCGCCAAGGCAGGATGCGCTGCGCCACCGCCTTCCTCGACGGCTATGGCTCCCACTCGCAACGCAGGCCAACGCCCCTATTGAACCAACGTCCCCATTGAAATTGGCAGCTCAGCCTGAGCCTTGGTCAGATCATGGCCAATCTTCCGCAATGCAGCACTGATCCGCGCCGGGAAACGCAGGATGCATTTGAACCGATTGCGGGCCCGTCTCGGCATGTGGAACCCTTGCGACGCGCGTGCGTTTGATCCGCAAGAGGCCGGCAGCGATGCTGCGTGATGCACGGACGCAAGCGACTTCGTCTCCAATGTTCGCGACCAATATGCTGCATTCGTCCTTGTATGCAGAGCGGCGGCCGCCGACGCGACTGTTGTTGGGAGGCGCTCCCCAAGTGCGCGACTTCGACCGTCGCTTCTCACGGCGACCTCACCCTGCGTACCTGAGCGGCAGCAAGGAGGGCTGAGCGTGTCCATTCGCTTCGTACGGCTCGCGGTGATCTGGCTCCTCCTGCTGACTACTGTATGGGTTCTGGAGCCCTATCTGTCGGCACTTTGGTTTTCTGCCTCCACCCCTCGCATCGTCACACCGCGGGGAAATCTGGCTGAGAGCGAGCAAGCCACCATCCAACTTTTCAAGAATGTCTCGCCCTCCGTAGTGCACGTCTACGCCCGAGCCGAGCCGACAATTTCGCTTTTCTCCAACGAGCAGCAAAGCGTGGTCCAGTCGGGGTCGGGTATTATATGGGATGCCGCGGGGCATGTGATCACCAACAATCATGTCGTCAACGGTACGGCTCAAATCGGAGTCCGTCTCACCTCTGGTGAATTCGTCACGGCGCGCATGGTGGGCGCCGCACCAAACTACGATTTGGCGGTGCTTCAGCTGGAGCGGCCGACATCCGCCTTGCGACCCATCGCAATTGGCCGTTCCGCCGATCTGCAGGTGGGGCAGAACACGTTTGCGATCGGCAACCCTTACGGCCTCGAACAGACCCTGACCTCTGGGATCGTAAGCGCGCTCCGCCGCAGATTGCCGACTGACTCTGCGTACGAGATCAAAGGCGCGATTCAAACGGACGCGGCCATCAACCCCGGAAATTCCGGAGGGCCGCTGCTCGATAGCGCGGGGCGGCTGATCGGCGTCAACAGTGCGATTATCTCTGGATCGGGCGCGTCGGCAGGCATTGGCTTCGCCATTCCTGTTGATGTCGTCAATCGCATTGCGACCCAGTTGATCCGCACCGGCCGCGTGCCGGTACCGGGGATCGGCATCGTCGCCTCCAAGGAGAGCGAGGCGACGAGTCTTGGAATTGACGGAGTCATCATTGTGCGAACGCTGCCTGGTTCCCCGGCCGTCAAGGCCGGACTTGAAGGCGCAACCGCAAACGGGGTGATAAGGGATGTTATCACCGAAGCTGATGGCAAGCCCATTCACAGCATGTCAGAGCTCGTCTCCACAATCGAGGATGCCGGCGTCGGCAATCAGGTCAGCTTGACGGTCAAACGCGACGGGCAGACCCGCACCGTCGATGTGACTGTCGCCGACATTTCGCAGTTAGACCAAAAATGATCTTGGCGAAGGCGAGATTGCAGCGATCTCTTAGTAACCCTGTTGTCCTTGGGCACCTTTCTTGTCGGCGCCTACCAGGCCTTTGCACAGTTCTACTGCATCGCCGCAAGCGAAGTGGCAGATGCGCTTTCAAGCCGCGGGCCATCTCCCGCGTGCTAAGCGGCACTGCGGATTTTATATCCTGATCAACCAGAGAATTGGGAGAGCCGGGTGAAACCAGAGCCGCCAAATGATGCAGCGCGGACGCAGGTCCTGATAGACCTTGCGCTGCAGGGCGGCGGCTCACACGGCGCGTTCACCTGGGGTGTCCTCGACCGTCTCCTCGAAGAGCCCTGGCTGAAGATCGAAGGGATCTCCGGCACCTCCGCCGGCGCCATGAACGCTGCTGTGCTGGCTGGCGGATGGTCAGATGGCGGCGCCGCCAAGGCAAAGGCGGCGCTCGACACCTATTGGGAACGCGTGTCGCGCGCGGCCGCGTTCAGTCCATTGCAGCGCTCGCCACTGGATCACCTGATGGGCCGATGGACCCTTGACAGCTCGCCTGCTTACATCGCGTTCGATCTGATGTCGCGGATGCTTTCCCCCTATGATCTCAATCCGCTCGGCTTCAACCCGCTACGCGGCATTCTCGCAGAAAGCATCGACTTCGATCGCCTCAAGCAAGCTCCCATGAAGCTCTTCGTCACCGCAACGAGTGTGCGCACCGGCCGCGGCCGGATATTTCGCAATGCCGAAATCACCCCCGACGTGTTGCTCGCCTCGGCCTGTCTGCCAACGATGTTTCAGGCCGTCGAGATCGAAGGTGAGCTTTACTGGGATGGCGGCTATGCCGGCAATCCCACCATCTCCCCGCTGGTTCGCGAGACTGACGCACACGACACCATCCTCATCCAGATCAATCCGCGCGAGCGGACTAACGCACCTCGCTCCGCATCCGAGATCCTGAATCGCCTGAACGAAATTTCTTTCAATTCGCCGCTCATGAAGGAGCTGCGCATGATTGCGTTGCTGAGGCAGGTAGCAGATCCGGGCAGCGGCGAAGGCGCACGTTGGGCGGGGATGCGGACGCACAACATCAAAAGCGATCGGCTCGCGGAGTTTGGCGCGTCATCCAAGCTGAACGCTGAAAGGGCCTTCATTGCGCTGCTCAAGGAGGAAGGACGCCGCTGCGCCGATGAATTCCTCTTCGAACATGGCAACGACCTTGGTCGGCGCTCCACCGCCGACCTGGATGTGCTGTTGGCGGAGTGCTGAGCCGATGACCCTGATCGGACTTGCCGGGATGCTTGGCGGGCTCGGCCTTTTGATCGCATTCGCGTTCCGCGGCTGGAGCGTGCTCCTGCTCGCACCAATCGCCGCGCTCGTAGCTGCCCTGTTCTCCCGCGAGCCTCTTCTTGCGCACTGGACCCAAACGTTCATGGGCAGTGCTGCGGAGTTTCTTGCACGCTTCTTCCCATTGTTTCTGCTTGGCGCGCTGTTCGGCAAGCTGATGGAGGACAGCGGCTCGGTGACCGCCATCGCGACCTTCATGACGCAGCGGCTCGGTCCGCAGCGGGCCGTGCTCGCAGTCGTGCTCGCCGGCGCGCTGGTCACCTACGGGGGCGTTAGCCTGTTCGTGGCATTTTTTGTATTGGCGCCGATGGCGCAGGAGCTTTTTCGCGCCGCAGATATTCCGCGACGGCTGATGCCGGCGACAATCGTGCTCGGCACTTCGACCTTCACCATGTCGGCACTCCCCGGCACGCCATCAATCCAGAATGCGATCCCGATGCCGTTCTTCGGCACCACGCCATTCGCGGCACCAGGGCTCGGCATTCTGGCATCAGTGATCATGCTCGGCTTCGGCCTGTGGTGGCTCGGTCGCGAGCAGAGAAAGGCGAAGCGGATCGGCGAAGGTTTTGGCGACGGCGCACCGATGGCGGCTGATCGTGTCGCAACCGATCAAAAGCTGCGGGAGAGGGCCGTAGCCGCGCGCGAGTTCGATCCGGCGGAAATCGCGCACGGCAAGCAAACCGACGCACCGCCCTCGATCACCCTCGCCTCCCTGCCCCTTGTCGTGGTGATCGCCGTCAATCTTACAATGTCGCTGTTCATCCTGCCCGCACTCGACACGCGCTATTTGGCGGATCCGCGTTTCGGCAGCGTCTCGCTCGCCGACCTGCGCGGCGTCTGGGCGGTGATCACTGCACTCACTTGCGCTATCGTCACAGTCCTCGCAGTCAGTCGCGGACGACTGCCGGACCTCCGCGCAACCATGGACGCCGGCGCCAATGCGGCCGTACTACCGGCCCTGAACGTTGCAAGCCTCGTCGGGTTCGGAGCAGTCGTCGCCGCCATGCCTGCGTTCGCAGTGGTGCGCGATGCCGTTCTCGAAATTGGCGGCGGCCCTTTGGTGTCGCTGGCGGTCGCCACCAATTTACTCGCCGCGCTGACTGGATCGGCATCCGGCGGACTGACGATCGCATTGGACGCGCTTGGCGCGACCTATCTTGAGCGCGCGATATCGATAGGGCTCGATCCCGCACTTTTGCACCGCGTCGCGGTGATCGGATCAGGTACCCTCGACAGCTTGCCGCACAACGGCGCTGTAGTTACGCTGCTGGCGGTCTGCGGCTCGACCCACCGCGAAAGCTATCGCGACATTGTCATTGTCGGAATCGTTGGCGCCGTGATTGCGCTTTTTGTGGTGATCGTGGCTGGTTCGATGGTGGGGTCCTTTTGAGCAGGCTGAAACACGAGCGATCATTACGCTGCGATCGCTCCAATATTTGCTCTCGCCAGATGAGAGGCCAACAAAGACATCCGCATCATCCTGCTCCGCCCCAAGAACAAGACCTAGGCTCCCCGGTGATGCCGAACTATTGCAACTCCCCTTGACGTCGTCTGTTGATCCGCTCAACATCGGAGCGGCCAACGACTACAACATTTTCTCCGCAAGCCAAGCCGCTGGACATCAGCACAATCCCTGCGTTGCTAAATAAGAGTAAATTCAATAAATAATCGCTGAGGCTGCGGCCTGTCATTGCACCGACCCGAAGGCGCCAAAGCCCTTTTCGTTAAGCAAACAACGCCATACCAAGCATAGCGACGGTCACGCCCACTACACAACATTTCGTTCAACTGCGACTGCCTCAGCGCGCTAAACAGCTCGGATACAGGCCGTGCATGATGAAAACGCTGCCCACTTGGTATGTCACATTTGAAGTACAGAAACGCGGCGCGCTCTCGAAACGACGAAGCCCCCGCGAAACCCGAACATTTACGACCGAAGCAGAGGCAAGGAGCTTCGCCCGTGCGCGGCTGAACGAAGGCCTGATGGTATTCGCAGGAACGATCAATCCTTATCGTCCGCGACAGGTTATCCTTTCGCATGATATTCCGGATTGGGTAGACGAGGATCAGGGAAAGTAGACTGAGCCTGAGGCCGCGATTTCGAAGTAAAATGGCCGATTGACGTCGCCCCGCCCCCGCTTCCCAAAGTCACCGCAGGCTATCGATGAATGGCTCAATGTTCATTGTCGGATTCTTCCGACTGACGATTGTCCAGCAATGTTGCCATTTTGGCACAAGGTTCAAAGACCTCCGATGATACCTTTTCCCCACTTGAATCTGTGGGGGACTGGCACGGCCAATACGCACGGGTGCAGGTTACGAACGGATGAACCTCAATGAGATTGGAGAAACATTTCATGAGAAAGTTTCTGCTCAGTACCATTGGACTATTGGCGCTCAGCGTAGGAGCTCCAGCATCGGCAGCCGATCTGGCCGTCAAGGCGCCGCCGCCTGCCCCACTTCCCGTCATGTACAACTGGAATGGCTTTTACATCGGCGCCAACGGCGGCTGGGCTCAAAGCCGCAACTGCCTAGACTTCATCACCACTGTCGGAGCAGTTATCGGTGACGGATGTCGCGATCAGTCCGGCGGCGTGGTCGGTGGACAAATCGGATATCGCTGGCAGTTCAATCAATGGGTGTTCGGACTGGAGGCGCAGGGCGACTGGGCCAACTTGACCAACACGCGTGTCAGCGTGATTGATCCGTTTTATTCAACCCGCGTAAAAACTGATGGCATCGGCCTGTTCACTGCCCAGATCGGTTGGGCTTCGAACGCGGCGCTGTTCTATATCAAAGGCGGCGCGGCGGTGACGAGCACGAGGCTGGGCATCCACACCACGGTCGGCGGTGTCGATCTGGCCTCAGCAGATACGACCCGCTGGGGTGGCACAGTGGGTGCCGGATTTGAGTATGGCTTTGCTCCGAACTGGTCCATCGGCATCGAGTACAACCATCTGTTCATGGGGAATTCTGACCATTCCTTTGCAGTGATCAATCCCCTCATTGTTGACGGGCGCAATCGCCTCAGCCAGGACGTGGATATGGTCACCCTGCGCCTCAACTATCGCTTCGGCGGCTACAGCCCGCCGGTCGCGGCCCGCTACTGATCAATTGCTGATCCCTAGCAACCGAGCCCCGGATTCGTCCGGGGCTCGCTCTTTTTCAACTGGCGCCGCACATTGAACTTAAGAGACGAGGGCGACTCTCGTCGGTGCGCACGCGGCGAATATTCGCAAACCTTTCAAAGGGCCAGGCATCGCGCCTTGGCAGACCGTGTTGTTTCGCTTGACAGGAACTCTCATTCCGTCCCCACATCGCTGTTCTGCTGTCGTGTATCTCGTTCAACCCGCGGATCGCTTTCCCTCAAATTCCATGTAATTGCGGCGACCATTCAGCCCGAAGAGAACAACGGCATATCGTTCGGGTGTCCCGCCTTCCATGCCCGGCGAACCCACGGGCATTCCCGGGACTGCAACGCCCGTGGCCGCAGGACGCTCCTTGAGCAAGCGTTGAATGGATGCCGCCGGGACATGACCCTCGATCACGTATCCATCTGCTTCAGCCGTATGGCAGGCAGCCAGATCGTCGGGAACGCCCAGGCGCCTCCGGACCTCCTGAAGGTTGGCCTCCTCGCGAACGACGACACTGAATCCCGCGGCCTCGAGATGGCGCACCCAACCCGTACAGCAGCCACAATTCGGGTCCTTGTGAACTCGGATGACCACGGCCGGTGCAGCCACCGTTAGCGTCGGAGACAAAAATGCGGCCGCAACAAATCCAAGTGCGCCGCGTCGTGACGTGCCGATGTGGGGCATCTCAAAAGTCCTTTTCCAACTTGTCGTCTTCATCGTCTCCGCCCATAACTTGCATCTCATCAATGCCCAGCGGACGGCTACATCACGGGCCGTGGTAGGTCTGCAGGGCTTCCACGAAGTTCCGAATAAGCAGGGCGAGCCTGCCCGGAGACCGCCGCACGGAAAATGGCACGGCGACTGACGCCGCAGTATCTGGTCCTACTTTCCTTTTTGGATGCTGGTGACGGTAACGCCCGAGCCTGTCCGCTCGGCTTTGAACTGCACCTTGTCTCCAACCTTGATCTTCTTGAGCATCGCAGGATCCTGCACTCGGAATACCATGGTCATGCCCTCATCCATGTCGAGGCTCTTGATGGGACCATGCTTCAACGTGATCTTGCCGGCGCTTTCATCGATCCTCTTGACCTCTCCCTGCACCATGTCGGTCTGGGCCACTGCAACGGCCGTCGACAAGGCGAACGAGATTGTGAGGACACCCGCCATGAGGTGATGTGTTTTCATCTTCACTCCTCTTCAGTTACTGTGCCTTCCATCGGAAAGGCGTCGCGATCCACCAAAACAGTGGTGAAATTCCCGGACGGTCAAATACCCTCGTTTGCCTGCACGTCCTTTTGAATTGCTGCATTCCTGGGTCGCCGGACCGAGGGTGGCCTGCCACATCATCCGCGCCTCGGCCGCCGCTACATCTTCATGCCTTTCATATGCTTCGTGCCCTTCATCGGCGGCTTGGACTCCTTCGTCGCTTTCGCTGGAGCAGATTGATGCGGCGGCAAACTGGAAGATGCGATCTCATAGGCAACCGTTCCTTGCGGATGCTTGTACGGGCCCGGATCGCTGTAATCGTCTTGACCGAGCCCCTCGCGGATCTTCATCACCGTGAACATTCCTCCCATCTCGATTGGCCCGAATTGTCCGGTGCCTGTCATCATCGGGAGCGTGTTGTCCGGTGCTGGCATCTCCATATCGCCCATCGCCATGCCGGTGTCCCCCATCACCATGGCGTCAGGCGCGAGTTTGCCGACTGCCTTTGCGAGATCTTTCTTCGACACACCGATCAGGTTGCGCACGTCATGCCCCATGGCGTTCATGGTGTGATGAGACTTGTGACAGTGGAACGCCCAATCGCCGGGGTTGTCGGCGGCCATGTCGAACGCCCGGACGGCGCCGACAGGCACGTCGATCGTCGTTTCCGGCCATTGCGCGGTTTCAGGAACCCAGCCGCCGTCCGTGCAGCTCACACGGACATCGTGACCATGCACATGGATCGGATGGTTGGTCATGGTGAGATTTCCGATCCGCACCCGCACCTTGTCGCCAAGGCGAATAGGAAGCGGATCGATGCCGGGAAACACGCGGCTGTTCCAGGTCCACATGTTGAAATCGGTCATCTCGTTGACTTTCGGCAGATAGGTGCCAGGGTCGACGAGATAGCTGCTCATGACGAAGACGAAATCGCGATCGACGGGCCGGAACGACGGATCGCGCGGGTGCACGACGAACATGCCCATCATGCCCATCGCCATCTGCACCATTTCGTCGGAGTGCGGATGGTACATGAAAGTGCCGCTCTTCTTCAGTGCGAATTCATAGACGAAGGTTTGGCCCGGCTTGATGTGCGGCTGCGTCAATCCGCCAACCCCATCCATGCCGTTCGGCAAGATCATGCCATGCCAATGAATGGTGGTGTGTTCCGGCAGTCTATTGGTTACGAAAATGCGGACCTTGTCGCCTTCCACTGCTTCGATCGTCGGCCCAGGTGCCTGGCCGTTGTATCCCCACAAGTTCACCTTCATGCCTTCGGCGAACTCGCGCACCACCGGCTCCGCGACGAGGTGGAACTCCTTCCAGTCGCCGGTCATGCGCCATGGCAACGACCAGCCGTTCAGCGTGACCACCGGTCGATAATCAGGACCGCTGGTCGGATGCAGCGGCGGCTGCATCGTCACCTTGTCCATAAATGGGGCTTCGGGAATGCTCGCGGCCTGCACGCGGCCACTCACTGCGCTTGCACCGATCAGCGCCGCCGACCCGAGAAATCCTCTGCGTGACAACATATTCGCCTCCACTCAATAACCGCTGCCGCCCGCGGCTTGCGCGGTGATGACCGAACGGGATTCGCGCGACTCGTCTCCGAATCCGCCGCCGTTCACGGCGCTCTGCAGATCTGAATTCGCCAGCCAGAATGCGCGCTTTGCCTCGATTGCGGCGCGGAGCGTGGCGATGCGCTGCCTTGCTTCCGTCAGCAGCGCAAAAACATCGACTTGCATGCTGCTGAAACGCAGCTGCATCTCCTCGGTGATGATCTGGCGCAGCGGCAGCACCTCGCGCTGATAGTGGCTCGCGATATCATAGGTCGACCGATAGACGCGGTATGCGTCGCGGGCCTCGGAACGAACGTTGACAGCCTTCTCGGTCAATCGGTTAAAGGCTTGATTGTAGATTTCGGTCGCCTGCCGCACCCTCACCTCGCCGCCGTCGAAGATCGGGATCTGGAACTGAACGTCGAAACCTCGCTCTCTGAAATGGAAGCCATCAGGCTCCCTCGTGGTCTTCTCAACTCCTGCGATATCGAGGAGAGTTACGAACCGTGTGGCTTCGGTGAGGTGGAGCGTCTTCGCCAGTGCGTTGAGCTCCATGCGCGCGATCTGCAGATCAAGACGGTGGGCAACGGCATCGACTTCGATGCTTGGCAAAGATCGCGGCTTGCGCGGCAACGCTGGCAGCGTATTCGGCAGCCTGAATCCGAGATCGCCGCCCCAAAGCCCCAACAGCCGTGCCAGCCGCTCGCGGGAGCTTGTTGCATCCTGACGAGCCGAAGCGAGATCCGCCGTGGTCTCGGCGTAGAAGACCTGCTCACGGGCCTGATCAAGTTTATTCAGCGATCCCGTCTGCCCGAGCTTCGTCGCCAATTGAGCCGTGGATTCCGCCGTTGACTTCGCGTCCGTCAGAAGTCCAACGAGTTCATTCGCGGCGATAGCGCGGTGATAGGCCCGTCGGACATCTGCAGCGAGCCGCAATGTTTCCAATGCGGCGCGAAGCTGTGCCTGCCTGAAACGCTCACGCGCGATCTCGGACCGGAACGGAAGCGTCGCCAACGCCAGGATGTCGCCTACGACTCGCCGCTCGATCTCGGCCGCACCATTTCCAGTGATTTTCGACAGCGAGAAGCTTGGATTAGGCGGCAGACTCTCCTGAACCATGTCGGCCTCGGCCAGTGCCAATATGTTATAGGCCGCCTGCAAACCGCGATTGTTCAGAAGGGCGACCTGGACGGCCGTATCGACGGTGAGCGGTCGATGGAGGAGACGCTTGACCGCATCCGCCGCAAGGTTGGCGTCATCCGTGTTCGAGACCGCGATCACATCCTTCTGGATCGTCGTGCCCGCGATGTCGGCAACGACGCCCATTCCGCGATCCGGCGAGAAGGTCGCACATCCCGAAAGAAGCAAGGAGACGGCTAGTGCCAGCATCGACCGGCCATTGCGGAGGATGCTTCCATGCGGTTCCGCGCCATGGAGCTTTTTCATGACACGCTCCTAATGCTCATGCCCGGACTTCGGCGGTGGAGTTACGTCCCTGTTCTGTTCGCGCCAGCCACTTGGCGCGACCGGGCGGAGGCTGCTGTACGGCGCAGTAACCGGTCGATATCCGACGCCGGCGACCTTAGCAGCGGGATCAGCCGGATCAGGACCGGCCAGCGGAACGGTCTGGATACAGCCTCCCAAAATGGAGGCCATACAGGCGATTCCGGCGAACGCTCGGATACGAGAATGCAATAGTCGATCCGCAACCGCACGAACGGCAGCGGAGTTCGCCCCAATTTGCGCAAACATGTATTTCCTTTGAACTGACGAATGAACACAGATCCGCGTGGCCCTTGGCAGGCACGACACCGCGTCGATACGGCAACCTCAGAGGATGGGAGGGCGATAGAGCGTGGGAGAAGCGTTGTCCGCCACCTGCTGATAGTTCACAGCGAGACAACGGGAAATCAAAACGGACGGCTCGGTCAACTCCGCGACGGTCGCCGGCAAGGCATTCACGCAAATCGTGCCGCAGCAATGGCTATCGTTGGATTTGCAGTGATTGCCGGCAGAGGCACGATCATCCGTGTCAGGCTGCGCAACCCGAAAATGACTGTCGTGCTCGCCTCCGGCCTGAACCGATTCGGAGCGTTGATGCGGATGATGATCGGCGTGCACCTGCTCAATTGCCTCATGCGCATGGATGTTTCCCATGCCATGGCCGCTGTCCGTTAAGCACGGATCGGAGAAGGCAAACGCAACTGCGGGGGCCAACACGCAAAGCACATACACAAAGGCAAGGATCTTCCCTGCCCTGGATCGCTTCGCTCTGGTCAACCGTGCCAGCAAGCCCGCCCGTTCCTTTTCGCCAGATCCCGCAAAGGATTTTTATATTACCCCTCTGGGGTATTGGCAATATCGATGGTTTCTCCGCGTCAGAAGATGTTCATAGTCGAAGTCCGACCGCCCTTTCGTGCGTCAATCGCTTAACATCGCGGAGTTTCTCCGCACGCAGCTATTGCACCAGGGGCGAGCTACTGGCCGCAAGATCGACGCCGTCGATGTCGGCCTGCCCGGCCAGCAAGCTCACATACTGGCGCAGCGCCTTCTCCTCCACCATGGCGCGGAGTCTTGTGGCGATGCGCTCACGCGCCACCTCGAACGGCAGCCGGTTTCCCGGGATGCGCTGATCGATGGCAACGATATGGAAACCGTAGCGAGTCTTGACCAGCTCGCGCAGGAGACCGGTTGCCCCCAATCGGAACAGTGCCTTCTCGAATTCCGGCACGGTGTCGCCGCGCCCGATCTGCCCCAGATTGCCGCCTTGCTGGCCTGACGGGCAGTTGGAGAGCTCCGCCGCCAAAGCGGCGAAACGGTCCGGATTGGCCAGCAATGCGTTCAGCGTCTCTTCGGCGCGGTCCCGCATTTGCGGCACGTTCACCTGCGGTGTCACCTGAAAGAGGATGTGGCGGACGTTGACAAGATCGCCACTTTCGAATTCGGCCGGGTGCTGCTCGTAATAGCGGCGGCATTCCGCTTCAGTCGGCTTTGGCGTCACGACCTCCCTTTCCAGCAGCGCTGCGATCGCTGCCTCGATTGCGGCCTCGTCCGTGGCAGCCGGGTCGAGCAGGCCGACCGCGACTGCCCGCTGGCGCAGAAGTTCGCGCACCGCGGCAAGCTCGCGGGAACTGTCCGGCACGACAGAAACCTCAACACCATTGATCGATATCGTCACGAGCGGACGGGCTCCTTCGCCCTTGTCTTCGGAGTGCGCACGATCTGGTAGGGACGGAACAGGTAGGCCAACGCCCCTGCTCCGCTCCAGATATGGATCATGCGCGTGAACGGCGAGACCAGGAACAGCGTGAACCCGAGCAGGATGTGCAGCTTGTAGGTCAATGGCACGTCTACCATCAGCGCCGCGGCCCCGCCGTCCAGCGTGACGATGCCCTTCACATAACTCGTCAGCGTCTCAAACAGCGCGCCGTCCATGTGGAAGGCCGACAGCGGCACGGTGAGCAGGCCGAGCGCAAGCTGCAGCCACAGCATGATGGTGATGGCGATGTCCCATTTGCGGCTGTTCAGCCGAATGCGCGGGTCAGCCAGCCGCCGATGAATGAGGATCGTCAGTCCGACAATGGCGATCAGCCCTGCGATGCCGCCCACCACCATGGCGAGTAGCTGGTGTGCGGTCGGCGAGAGCGCCCAGTCGATTGCCCAGTGCGGTGCGAGAAAGCCGACGAAATGGCCGAGAATGACGACGATGACACCGTAATGGAACAGATTGGAGCCGAGCTGCAAATCACGCTTGCGCAGCATCTGGGAGGAGTCGCTCTTCCACGTATAGGGCTCGCGATCGAAGCGGATCAGGCTGCCAATCAGGAGCACAACCAGGCAGACATAGGGATAGACCCCGAAAAGCAGCGTGTTGACGTAAGGATTGGCAAGCATGCAAAGCCTCCTTCCCTTTCACTTCACGGGTCCGCTATTGGGCATCGCGGCATCGGCGAAGGCCGGGCGCTCGGCCCAGTCGCGGTCGATCGTTTCCGGCGGCTCGCGCACCGGCTTGACGCCAGCCGCATCGACAGGCTTCTCGCCGGCGATCACGAGAAGCGCCTGCAGAACGGCCGCATACTGGCTTTGGCGGGCCAGCAGCGAGCGAGCGATTGAGGCCAGAATGTGGGCACAGTCGGCCAGCATATCCCGCGCCTCCGGCATGTCGCGCAGGCTGAGATATTCCAGCACGACCGGCAAAAAGTCCGGCAGATCTGACGCCGTCAGCTCGAAGCCGGCGGCACCATAAAGCCCCTTTAGCTCCACCATCGCCGCGCCCCGGTCGCGGCCATCGCCGTGCAAGTGCTCGAACAGATGCAGCGACAGCGCCCGGCCGCGGTCGAACAAGTCGACATAGCGCTCCTCGGCCGCGAGGAGATCGCCTTCGCCGATCTCGGCAATGAGGCCAAGCAGCTCCTGTCGCTCGCGCGGGCTGACCAGCGGCGAGGCGCACACCACTTCGGCAATTTCGGGCAAGGCCTGGCGCATCTCCTCGCTCGGATAGGACAGTAGCGCACTCAATGCCTTGAAGATCAGCATCTCGCGACCCTCACGTATCCAACGGTCGGATCGGGTTCAGCTTGCGCCGCCCCATCTTGCCGCCGAACAGGCTCGAATGCGGCGGCCCGAAATCGCAGCCATTGCCGAAGCTGAAGCCGCAGGAGCCTTTCAGCCCATAGGCGTCCTCCACCTGCTCACGGCGGCTTGTCGGGATGACGAAACGGTCTTCGTAGTCGGCAATGGCGAGATAGCGGTGCATGTCCTCCACCTGCCCGACTGACAGTCCGGCCTGGGCCAGCACGTCGGCGCCGTCGCCTTCGCCGAGCTGGCGCTGGCGATAGTAGATGCGCATCGCGAGCATGCGTTCGAGCGCGGAGACGATCGGCTCCTCGGCGCCGGCAGTCAGCAGATTGGCAAGATAGCGCACCGGGATGCGCAGCGAGCGCACGTCCGGAATCCCGCCGACCGCCTCGATGGCGCCGGCATTGGCGTGCGACTGGATCGGCGAGAGCGGCGGCACGTACCAGACCATCGGCAGCGTGCGATATTCAGGATGCAGCGGGAAGGCGATTTTCCAGTCCACCGCCATCTTGTAGGCAGGTGAATGCTTTGCTGCCTCGATCCAGTTGTCGGCGATGCCGTCCGCGCGCGCCCGCTCCACAATCGCAGGATCATTCGGATCGAGGAACAGCTTGAGTTGCGCCTCGTAGAGATCCTGCTCGTCCTCGACCGAGGCCGCGCGCGCAATGCCGTCGGCGTCATAGAGCAACACACCGAGATAGCGAATGCGGCCGACGCAGGTCTCCGAGCACACCGTCGGCTGTCCCGCCTCGATGCGCGGATAGCAGAAGATGCACTTCTCCGCCTTCCCGGAGGTCCAGTTATAGTAGATCTTCTTGTAGGGACAGCCGGAGACGCACATGCGCCAGCCGCGGCACTTGTCCTGATCAATCAGGACAATGCCGTCCTCCTCGCGCTTGTAGATCGAACCCGACGGACAGGAAGCGACGCAGCTCGGGTTGAGGCAGTGCTCGCACAGCCGCGGCAGATACATCATGAAGGTGTTTTCGAACTGGCCGTAGATGTCCTTCTGCACCGCCTCGAAATTGTAGTCCTGTGAGCGCTTGTCGAATTCGCCGCCAAGAATCTCTTCCCAGTTCGGCCCCCACTCGATCTTCTCCATCGGTCGGCCGCTGACCAGCGACAGCGGCCGGGCCACCGGCGCGGTCTCGAGCTCGGGAGCCTTCTGCAGATGCTCGTAGTCGAAGGTGAAGGGCTCGTAATAGTCGTCGATCTCCGGCAGGTTCGGATTGGCGAAGATCTTGGCCAGCACCGCGAGCTTGCCCCCTTGCTTAGGCACGATCTTGCCGCTCCGCTTGCGCTCCCAGCCGCCCTTCCAACGTTCCTGGTTCTCCCAGTCCTTGGGATAGCCGATGCCGGGCTTGGTCTCGACATTGTTGAACCAGGCGTATTCCATGCCTTGGCGCGAGGTCCACACCTGCTTGCAGGTCACCGAGCAGGTGTGGCAGCCGATGCACTTGTCGAGATTGAGCACCATCGCAATCTGTGCGCGGATCTTCATGACGCGGTCTCCTCGGCAATCGGATCGACGGGATTGGAGCGGTCGAGCCATTCGACTTTGGTGAGCTTGCGCACCACCACGAACTCGTCGCGGTTGGAGCCGACTGTGCCGTAATAGTTGAAGCCGTAGGAAAGCTGCGCGTAGCCGCCGACCATGTGGGTGGGTTTCAGCACGGCGCGGGTGACGGAATTGTGGATGCCGCCGCGCTGCCCGGTGATCTGCGAGCCCGGCACATTCACGATCTTTTCCTGCGCGTGATACATCAGGCACATGCCCTCCTGCACGCGCTGGCTGACCACCGCGCGCGCCGCGATCGCCCCATTCAGATTGAATAACTCAATCCAGTCATTGTCGACGATGCCAGCCTTCCGCGCGTCAACTTCCGAGACCCATACGATCGGACCACCGCGCGACAGCGTCAGCATGATGAGGTTGTCCGTGTAGGTGGAGTGGATGCCCCATTTCTGATGCGGAGTGATGAAGTTGAGCACGATCTCCGTTTCGCCGTTCGCCTTTCTGCCGAGCATGGCCGCGGCTGCGCGCGTATCGATTGGCGGGCGATAGACGGCGAAGCTCTCGCCGAAATCGCGGAACCAGCGATGATCCTGATAGAATTGCTGGCGGCCGGAGAGCGTGCGCCACGGGATCAGCTCGTTCACGTTGGTATAGCCGGCATTGTAGCTGACATGCTCGCTTTCGATGCCGGACCAGGTCGGCGAGGAGATGATCTTGCGCGGCTGCGCCTGGATGTCACGAAAACGGATCTTTTCATCCGCCCTCGCCTCGGCGAGATGCCTGTGGTCGCGGCCGGTGATCTTGCCGAGTGCGGCCCACGCCCTCACTGCAACTTCGCCATTGGTCTCGGGCGCGAGATACATGATGGTTTCGGCTGCATCGATGTCGGTATCGATGCACGGCCGACCTTGCGTCGGTCCGCCGTCGTCGATGCGGTGGTTAAGAGCGCCGAGCCCCCTTACCTCCGCTTCCGTATTCCAGGCAATGCCCTTGCCGCCGTTGCCGAGCCTGTCGGCCAGCGGCCCGAGCGCGGTGAAGCGGCGGTACGTATTCGGATAGTCGCGTTCGACGACCACGATCTGCGGTGCAGTGACGCCCGGAATGAAGTCGCATTCGCCCTTCTTCCAGTCCTGCACTTCGAAGGGTTGCGCCAGCTCGGCTGGCGTATCGTGCTGGATCGGGGTCAGCACCACATCGCGCTCGATGCCGAGATGGCCTGCGGCAAGCTCCGAGAAGCGTTTGGCAATCGCCTTATAGGTCTCCCAGTCGCTTTTCGACTCCCACACCGGATCCACCGCCGCCGACAGCGGATGAATGAAGGGGTGCATGTCGGAAGTGTTGAGGTCGTTCTTCTCGTACCAGGTGGCGGTCGGGAGCACGATGTCCGAATAAAGGCAGCTCGTCGACATGCGGAAATCAAGCGTGATGACGAGGTCGAGCTTGCCTTCCGGCGCGGGATCGTGCCAGGCGACCTCTTGCGGCTTCTCGCGCCCCTCCTCGCCGAGGTCCTTGCCCTGCAGCCCATGCCGCGTGCCGAGGAAATGGCGCAGGAAATATTCGTGCCCCTTGCCCGACGAGCCGAACAGATTGGAACGCCAGATGAACAGGTTGCGCGGGAAATTGGCCGGATTGTCCGGGTCCTCGCAGGCCATGGCGAGCTTGCCGGACTTCAGCGCCGTCACGACATGATCCTTCAACTCGACGCCGGCCTTCTCCGCTTCGGCTGCAAGTCGCAACGGATTGGTTGCAAGCTGCGGCGCGGAGGGCAGCCAGCCCATCCGCTCGGCGCGCACATTGAGGTCGATCATGCTGCCGCGATAAGGCGCTGGATCGGCCAGCGGTGAGAGCAGCTCTGCCACATCGATCTTCTCGTAGCGCCACTGATCGGAATGGGCGTAGAAGAATGAGGTGCCGTTCATGTGGCGCGGCGGACGCACCCAGTCGAGCGCAAAGGCGAGCATGGTCCAGCCGGTCTGGGGCCTGAGCTTCTCTTGCCCGACATAATGCGCCCAGCCGCCGCCCGACACGCCGACCGTGCCGCACATCATCAGCATGTTGATGATCGAGCGGTAGCCCATGTCCTGATGATACCAGTGGTTCATCCCTGCACCGATGATGACCATGGAGCGCCCCCTGGTCTTCTCGGCATTGGCCGCAAAGCCGCGCGCCACATCGACGGCATGGGCGGCCGCCACCCCGGTTATTTTCTCCTGCCAGGCAGGCGTATAGGGCACGTTGTCATCGAAGCTTTTGGCGCAGTCGCCGCCGAGCCCCCGGTCGAGCCCGTAATTGGCGCAGAGCAGGTCGAACACGGTGGCGACATGCGCCTCGCCATCCGCAAGTTGGATGCGCCGCACCGGCACGTTGCGCAGAAGCACATTGCCGCCCTGGTCGTTCTCGGGGAAATGCGGATGCGGCGTGCCGCCGAAGTAGGGAAAAGCGACCGACACCGCGCCATCGCGCCGCTCAAACAGGCTCAGACTCAAGCGCACCTCGGCGCCGGTCTCGCCGTCCTTCTCTTCGAGGTTCCAGCGGCCCTTCTGCTCGCCCTCTGCCGGCCAGCGATAGCCGATCGAGCCTTGCGGCACGACGAGATTGCCGCTCTCCTCCGCGATCGCCACCGTCTTCCAAGCGGTACGGCCCGACTTTCCGCTGCCCGATGGCGTTCCGCCGACAAGATCGCTCTGGCGCAAATAGCGGTCGGGCACAAAGCGATCACCATCTTGCTTGAGCCGCACCAGCATCGGCATGTCGGTATAGCGGCGGCAGTAATCCTGGAAGTAAGGCACCTGCCGGTCGATGAAAAATTCCTTGAGGATGACGTGGCCCATCGCCATGGCGAGCGCGGCGTCCGTGCCCTGCTTGGGGTGAAGCCAGAGATCGGAGAGTTTTGCGACCTCGGCATAGTCAGGTGTCACCGCCACGACCTTGGTGCCGTTGTAGCGGGCCTCGACAAAAAAATGCGCGTCGGGCGTCCGCGTCTGTGGCACATTCGAGCCCCAGGCGATGATGTAGCCGGAATTGTACCAGTCCGCGGATTCCGGCACGTCGGTCTGTTCGCCCCAGGTCTGCGGGCTCGAGGGCGGCAGGTCGCAATACCAGTCGTAAAATGACAGCAGCGTCCCCCCGATGAGGCTCAAATAACGCGCGCCGGCGGCATAGGACACCATCGACATCGCGGGGATCGGCGAGAAGCCGACCACCCGGTCCGGCCCAAACGTCTTGACCGTATGCACATTGGCGGCGGCGATGATCTCCACCGCCTCCTCCCAGGTCGCGCGCACGAAACCCCCGCGTCCGCGCATCGCCTTGTAGGATTTCGCCGTCTCTTCGTTGCCGACGACCGAGGCCCAGGCTTCGACCGGACCGTGTTTCCTGCGCGCCTCGCGCCATGCCTTGATGAGGCGGCCGCGCACCATCGGATATTTGATGCGGCTGGCGCTGTAGAGATACCAGCTATAGGAGGCCCCGCGCGAACAGCCCCGCGGCTCGTGGTTGGGCATGCCGGGGCGTGTGCGTGGATAGTCGGTCTGCTGCGTCTCCCAGGTGACGACGCCGCTCTTGACGTAGATCTTCCAGGAGCACGAGCCGGTGCAGTTCACGCCATGCGTGGAGCGCACGATCTTGTCGTGCTGCCAGCGTTGCCGGTAGCCCTCCTCCCAGAGTCGGTCTTCGTCGCGCAATTCGCCAAGGCCGCCCGCAAAAGCTTCGCGCCGGCGGGAGAGATATGTCAGGCGCTCCAGGAAGTGGCTCATATTGGCTCCTCCTTTCCCATGACGTTTCAGGCTTGCGGCACGTTAGACTGTCATTTTCTCGCCCATGACCGGGGCGCGCCGCACCTCGGTGAGATAATTCAGCGTCAGCGACACCCAGACGATGCCGTAGAGCATCATGAAGCAGCTCGAATTTACGCCCAACCAATCGAGAATGGCGCCGAACATGATCGGCAGCAGGAAACCGCCGAGACCACCTGCCATGCCGACGATACCCGACACGGGCCCCATGCTGTCGGGAAAGTCGTCGCCGATATACTTGAAGGTGGAGGCCATGCCGCAGGCAAACGCGATGCCGAGCACGAAGAGAAGCGCGGTGAAGGCCCAGACCGGCAATGCGATGGTGAAGCTGGCCGGACCGTTAATCGTGTGAACGGTAAGTTCCGTCCTCGGATAGGATAACAGGAACAGGCAGATCCAGGCGATCCACAGCACCCACCATGTGACTTCATGCGCACTGAACTTGTCGGAGAGCCAGCCGCCAAAGGCGCGGAACGCACCGGCAGGCAGAGCGAAGCAGGTCGCCAACAGCGAGGCCTGGGCGATGGTGAGGCCGTACTCGGACTTGAAGTATTGCGGCATCCAGATCGACAGTGCCGTGAAGCCGCCGAAGACGATCGAATAATACTGGCAGTATTTCCACACGCGCGGATCGCGCAGAACGGCCAACTGCGACAGCATCGAGGGCGAGGTGGCCGCCCGCACCGGATCGGGCGCCGAAAAGATCCAGAAGACAATCGCTGTCACAATGAGACCCGCGGCATAGACCTTGGGTACCATCTGCCACCCGTAAGCATTAATCAGCCACGGGGCCACGAACATGTTGAGCGCCGCGCCCACCGTGCCGGCGCCGAAGAAACCCATCGCAAAGCCGCGCTGCTCTTTGGGGAAGAAACGCGCTACATAAGGCGTGCCAACCGAGAACGATGCGCCGACCAGGCCGAGTGCCAGCCCCAGGAGCAGGAAGTGCCACAAGGCCGTGGCATAGGACGAGAGCCATACCGGAACGGCGCAGCCGACCAGCAGCGCCATCATCAGCCGGCGGCCGCCGAGCTGGTCGGTCCAGATGCCGAGCGGCAACCGGAATAGTGCACCGGTCAGCACCGGAGTGGCGGTGAGCAGACCGAACTCGACCGAATTGAGGCCGAGCTCCTCGCGGATCGGAATGCCGGTAACGCCAAACATCATCCAGACGGCGAAGCAGATGGTGAAGGCCCAGGTCGTGACGAGCAGCACACTGAGGCGTCGAGGGTCCGACGTCTCTGCCTGGGAAAAACCGGCCGCCTGCTCCACGGTCCCCTCCCATCGCTACTTACCTGTCGCCCCGAACACTATGCCTAGATTTCATCCGAAGCAAATCCCGGGTTGAACAGCGCCGCCGCGGGCGCCAAAGGAGCTCGCCACACCAACACGTCACCAGGTAATGAAGAACATTGCTTTCGCCAGAAAGACAATCAGCACGACATGAACGAAAACACTTGCATGAATGAACTGGAACTGCCGCGACTTGAGTTTTCCGCGTGCGCCCAGCGTGACCGCGGTGACGAAATGGACCAGCACGCTCAAAGCCAGAATAATCTTGATCCACAGCAATGTGGCGAAGCTGCTGGAGAGCGGATGTGCCAAGGCATCGCGATACTGCCACGCCATGGCGATGCCAGCGGAATACAGAACTGCGATGACGAACGGCATCAGCCGCCGAGCGCGATAACCAATCGCACTTTCCACCGACCGCATCACCTCGCGGCCGACTGGCTTGCGGATGGCTTCGAGTATTAGAACCTCGAAGAAAACTGTTCCGACGAACATGATGGCGGCAAATAGATGGAAGGTGACGAGCACGAAATGGCTCATGGCGTCGCGTTCTCCGGCCGTGTTCAGGCCTGATGATTTTGCGGCACGGCCCGCGCGGCTGCGGGCACGCGTCCGGAGATGACATCAAATCCTGCATGTTCGTGACGATTCAAGTACAATTGTCGTCCGAGCTGCCGTCCCATTGCAAACGCAATCACACCCAGCGCCAGCAGCTTCACTATTTCAATTCCAATAAAGATATCGTGGAATTTTGAAGCTGGCGGCTGCTGGCCCGCCAAAATGAGCTCGACGCGCTGATCGAGCACGGGAAGCAACCAGGCTGCCTCCAGCACGACCAAAAGCGCCAACACGACCCCACTGGTGATGGCAACGCCGCTTCGCGGCTGGAAGAGCAGGAGCGTGAGCAGCGCGCCCGTCAGCAGCCACTCCAACTTACTCAAAAGCCCGAACGTGTAACGACCGACGTCAAGAGCGACGGGCAGTGACAGGCTCGGTGCCAGAAACTTGGCGGGCGTCGCTAGAAATGAAACGCCGACGAGCAGGCCAATCCAGAAGAGAGTCAGCGCGAGACCGAGGATTGTAGCCGTGGCTGCGCGTGGTTCGGGGCGGGTCACCTTGAAATCTCACGGATTGAGTTTTAATATATATTTACGATAGCTCTTTTTGCAATGAATTGGAAGGAGGCATCGCATGAACGGGAATGCCAAGCTGCGAAATAGCAATCCGCCCTGGCCTGAGGAAGGGGCCATCAGCGGTTCTGCCGAGCAGCGATCATCTGAATGGGATATCGTTGCCGAAGCGTCGTGGGAGTCTTTTCCGGCGAGCGACTCACCCAGCTGGATTGGCGCTGCACGTCCGGGCCGCCTGCTCGCGACACCAGTAAAGCAATAGTATCCGATGCAAGTCGAAATCACGGACGGCGACATCGTGATCGACGCGGAACTGCTTGCCCGGCTGCTCGACATCTCGGCCGCGGCCATGCCGGAGCTGATGCGAAGACGGGAGATCACCACCATCTGTGAACGCGGCATCGATTCCGATGAGGGCCGGTATCGACTAAGCTTCTTTTATCGCAACCGTCGTGTTCGCCTGAGTATCGATTCGGCAGGCAACGTGCTGCAGCACAGCACGATCGATTTCGGCGACAGGCCATTGCCTGAACAACTGCACCGGCCGCGCCCATAGCGCGCGCAGTCCCCCAGGGAAAAAATCAAATGTCTGTGAGATCGCAGTTTCTGCCTGAAACGAATTTCGGATCTGTATGTTCACCTTGCAAGTGCCGATCGTTTTGTGATGGTTCGAGTCCTGCGCACGAAGCGGCCGCAGAGAATGCCACGTCCCCGCCGAGCTTACGAACGCTTATCCCTTCCACCCTCGCTCTGATCTGAATATTTTACTCGCAATTGGGAAGAATAGCTTCGATGAATTGACTTATCTGCAGACCTCAATCGGCGGACAATATTTTTTGAATAGCTTCAGAACATTAGTCGCCAGAGGCTGGAATGGCGCTTAATCAAAAATTTTTCTTAGTCGCAAGATACGTCGACGTCAGGGTAATCATCAAAATTGACCTCGATGGCCTTCCGAAAGCAACGGCAGCAGCCTGTCAAGAATGAAACGCATCTTCTCGCCGGTACCCAGAAGTTCATAGCGGCGCGCGCTTCATATCGAACGGCCGTACTGCGACAGACAGCGGCACCATGACTCGGTCAAATGGAGAAAGCTATCGTGTCGACGCTAGCTCTTGTAACCGCGGAAGATGCAGCCGTATCGCAGGATAGCCAGTCGGCGCCCAAGGAAGCCTCGGCGCAAAGCCCCCAGGTCGAGACACCATCCGAGATTCTCACCCGCGGCGTGCATGCGGCTATCTCTCAAGTCACCTTCGGTCTGTCGCCCGCCGCGCTTGGCGGCGCTTTCTTCGACTGGTGGGAGCACCTGGCACTTGCGCCCGGCAAGCAGCTCGACTTGGCGCAATTGGCAATCGCGGGCGTGGTCAACAATCTCGCTTTCGCATCGCGTTCGGCGTACGGCTCGCCGGGCGATCCATCGGAATTCGCGCTCCCGCACGATGAGCGTTTCCGTGCCCCGGACTGGCGACATTTCCCCTACAACATCTACGCTCATAACTACCTTTCGATCGAACGCTGGTGGGATGCCGCGACGTCCAATCTGCGCGCAGTCAGCCAGCGTCATGACAACATGATGAACTTTGCAGCGCGGCAGATTCTGGACACGGTAGCGCCGTCGAATTTTATCGTGACCAACCCCGAGGTGCTTGCGCGCACGCGTGCCGAGTCCGGTGCCAACCTGCTGCGCGGTTACGCGAATTTCATCGACGATTTGACGCGCGCCCAGAGCGATGCCTCGCCGCGCGGTACGGAGGCCTTCAAGGTCGGAGAAACGGTTGCCGTGACGGCCGGCAAAGTCGTTCTTCGAACGCAGCTCGCCGAAATCATCCAATACGCGCCCGCAACGCAGAATGTCCGTCCTGAGCCGATCGTCATCGTTCCAGCCTGGATCATGAAATATTATGTCCTCGACCTGTCGCCTACCAATTCCCTCGTAAGGTTCCTCACCCAGCAGGGTTTCACCGTATTCATGATCTCCTGGAAGAATCCGGGAGCCGAAGATCGCAACATCAGTTTCGATGACTATCGGACACAGGGTTTCCTTCCGGCGATCAAGGCAGCATCTGCGATTACGGGCGCCAAAGCAGTGCACGCGGTCGGCTATTGTCTCGGCGGAACTCTGCTCGCCATCGCCGCCGCGGCCATGGAGCGTGACGGAGATGACCGACTGGCGAGCGTCAGCTTGTTCGCCACTCAGGTGGACTTCACCGAAGCCGGTGAATTGATGCTTTTTATCGATGAGAGCCAGGTCACCTTTCTTGAAGACATGATGTGGGAGCGAGGCTACCTGGATTCTCGCCAGATGGGCGGCGCTTTCCAGATGCTGCGCTCGAATGACCTGATCTGGTCTCGCAACATTCATGACTATCTGATGGGCGAACGGTCCTCCGACATCGATATCATGGCATGGAACGCCGACGCGACACGCATGCCGTATCGGATGCACTCGCAGTACCTTCGTTCACTCTTGCTCAGGAACGATCTTGCCGAAGGCCGCTTTAGGGTCGGCGGTCGGCCCATAGCGCTGCCTGATATTCGCGTACCGGTCTTTGCAGTGGCCACTGAGCAGGATCACGTCGCGCCGTGGCGCTCGGCGTACAAGCTGCATCTGTTGACCGACACAGAAATCACTTTTGTGCTCACAAATGGCGGGCATAACGCCGGCATCCTCTCCGAGCCAGGCCACCCACACCGCCATTACCGCACCGCCCTGCGGGTCCCGGGCGACCCCTATGTCGATCCGGACGCTTGGTTTGGCGAGCACGTTCCACGCACGGGGTCGTGGTGGCCTGCGTGGACCGAATGGCTCGCGACGCATTCGGGCGCCCCGGTTTCACCTCCACCCCTTGGCAAAGTGGCAGCTGGTTTCGCCGCGCTCGAAGACGCACCGGGACGGTATGTCCTGATGAAATGAGTATCGGCAGCGTTCGAGCGCTCGACACCTTCCCAGGATTCCGGCGCGCTTTGCTTGCGCGATCCAAGGAGGCAGCCGTGACCAAGGCCACCCTGAGTTCGCACCCGCCGGCAACGAAGTTGTGATGATAAAGTGAAACCCGCTTGATCTTGGTCAACAGGCGCCCTCGCTTTCTTGGCTACGCGCAAAAAGGCGCGTTTTTCACCGGCGAATGCGATGGAGCTTTCACGGCAGACGAAGGGCTGGGTTACCGCAATTCGCGGCGCAGTCATTGACGTGCAGTTCCCGCTTGCCGAGCTCCCCAAGCTCGGCGATGCGCTGTTGGTGGATTGGGATCAGCCTGCCCCTCTGATCGTCGAAGTTCACGCCCACTTGGACGAAACGATCGTGCGCGGCGTGGCCTTGCAAGCAACCGCAGGTCTTAGGCGCGGTGTGAGCGTACGATCGACCGGCGGACCGATCACCGTTCCGGTCGGCGACGCCGTGCTCGGACGGCTGCTCGACGTCACCGGACGCACAAGAGACGATGGCCCTGCATTACCCGACGAGCTCGCGCGGGCGTCTCTTCACAATCCCGCGCCACCGCTCAGCGAGCGGAGCACGGCTACCGCAATTTTTGAAACCGGCATCAAGATCATTGACCTCCTGGCCCCCCTTCCGCAAGGAGGCAAAGCTGCGATGTTTGGCGGCGCCGGTGTCGGCAAGACCGTGGTGGTCATGGAGCTGATCCACGCCATGGTCCAAAGCTATCAAGGCATTTCCGTATTTGCCGGCATCGGTGAGCGTTCCCGCGAGGGGCATGAACTGCTCGCGGAGATGCGTCGATCAGGCGTGCTCGATCGCAGCGTGCTGGTCTACGGCCAGATGAACGAGCCGCCCGGCGCCCGCTGGCGCGTCGGGCTAACAGCGTTGACGATCGCAGAGTATTTCCGCGATACAAAGCGGAAAAACGTGCTGCTGCTGATGGACAACGTATTCCGTTTCGTCCAGGCGGGAAGCGAAGTATCCAGTCTTCTGGGGCGGCTGCCATCGCGCGTCGGCTATCAACCGACGCTTGCGACCGAGGTCGCCGCACTGCATGAACGCATTGCCTCGGTCGCCGGTGCCTCGATCACCGCCATTGAGGCCGTCTATGTCCCGGCCGATGATTTTACAGACCCGGCGGTTACCGCGATTTCGAGCCATCTCGACAGCATGATCGTGCTGTCCCGCGTACTGGCTGCCGAGGGCATGTATCCGGCCGTTGACCCCTTGAATTCCTCCTCCATCCTGCTCGATCCGACCGTCGTCGGCGAGGAGCATTACAGGGTTGCAGAGGAGGTCCGCGAGACGATCGCGCACTATCGCGACCTTCAGGATATCATTTCGCTGCTAGGAATAGAGGAGCTGAGCGCGCAGGATCGCCTTTCCGTGGCCCGCGCCCGGCGCTTGCAGCGTTTTCTCACGCAACCATTCAGTGTGACGGAGGCGTTTACCGGCATGCCGGGCCGCTCTGTGCCGCTAGCGGAAACGCTCAAGGGTTGCCAGGCAATTCTTCGCGGTACGTGCGATAAATGGGCCGAGAGCTCGTTCTACATGATCGGAAGCCTCGATGAGGCCGAAGCCCGGGAGTCCCGGGCAGACCACGAGGTCTAGGCGCAATGAGGCTCCTGATCACCACACCGACTGCCATTGTCGTCGACCAACCGGACGTCTCAAGCATCCGCGCCGAGGACGATAGCGGCAATTTTGGAATTCTTCGCGGACACGCGGATCTTCTTACGGCTCTCAACGTGTCAATCGTAAGCTGGCACGCCGCCGATGGTCGCGTGCACTATTGCGCGGTAAGCCGCGGCGTTCTCTCCGTAGTGGGCGGGAATGAAATCGCCATCGCAACCCGCGAGGCGATTGCCGGCGATGATCTGGATCGTCTCGAGGAAAACGTCCTGAACCAATTTCGCAAACGAGGCGAAGCGGAACAGGCATCCCGCAAGCAAAGCCTGCAGCTCCAAATGAAGGCGATGCGTCAGATCGTTCAATACCTGCGGCCCGAACGGCCACGAGCGACGGAGGGTGGCTCTTGATGGTCTCCGATCCGCCGCGCGACTACAAACCGGATGGCCTGACCAAGGCTGTCCGCGAGCGACGGACGCGACGACACCTCTGGCGCAGCGAAGGCGAACCATCGACGCTGCGTTTCGTTGGCCAGATCGGCGTTCTCGGCTGGATCATCGTCGTGCCGATACTCATCGGCCTCTTCGTCGGACGCTGGATCGACCGCGCGCTCGGGACCGGAATTTTCTGGAGCGCACCACTCCTATTGGTCGGTGTCGTAATCGGCTGCTGGTCGGCCTGGCGATGGATGCAGCACCAATGAACGCCGCCGTCCTGCATGACCACTTTGCGCTGGTTGCTAGCACTCCCGGCTGGTTCCTGGCCGGCGGGTTATTGGGGATGGTGCATTTTTTGTCCCTGCGGTGGAGCGTGCATCGTCTCGTCGCAGGCCAGGCCGTGCTGTCGCTCGGGCTGCAATTGCTCCGCCTCGCCCTGACCAGCACCGCAATGATATTGACCGTCGCTCTTTTCGGGTGCGCTCCGTTGCTCGCAGGTTCGCTCGGTCTGCTGACGGTGCGGACCGGCGTGCTGCTTTTGGAGGTGCGATGACAATCGGGTCTCCCTTGGCCGTCAAGGTCATGTTCACAATCGGGCCCGTTACGATCACCGAGCCAGTTGTCGTGACCTGGGGGCTGATGGCCGCCCTCGGCCTCGGCGGGTGGCTCTCCGCCCGGTCGCTTTCTCTCAGACCTTCTCTTCCGCAGACGATCGTTGAGATGATTGTCGATGCCATCGAAGACCAGATCCGCGGCACCATGCGTGTAGCGCCTGCTCCTTACACTCCCCTGATTGGTACGTTGTTTCTTTTCATTCTTGCCGCGAATTGGTGCTCGCTGATCCCCGGGGTCGAGCCGCCGACCGCCCATATCGAAACCGATGCGGCGCTTGGAGGGATCGTTTTCGCCGCCATCCTCTATTTCGGCGTGCGCGCACGAGGATTGCTCGGATACCTCAAGACCTTCGCCGAGCCCACATTCATCATGATCCCCCTCAATATCGTCGAGACCTTCACGCGGACGTTCTCGCTGATCGTGCGTCTGTTCGGCAACGTCATGAGCGGCGTGTTCGTGATCGGCATCGTGCTGTCGCTCGCAGGCCTCCTCGTCCCCATTCCTCTGATGGCTCTCGATCTGCTGATCGGCGCCATCCAGGCCTACATTTTCACCGTTCTTGCCATGGTGTTCATTGGCAGCGCACTGGCCGAAGGACGCACTCCAACGAAGGGAACGCGATCATGAACTGGATCGAAATCGTCAGCATATTGGCGGCCGCGCTCGCGGTCTCCTTCGGAGCCATCGGCCCCGCGCTCGGCGAGGGCCGTGCCGTGGCCGCCGCCATGGATGCGATCGCCCGGCAGCCCGAGGCGGCGGGCACGATCTCGCGCACCCTCTTCGTCGGTCTTGCCATGATCGAGACCACGGCGATCTACTGCCTTGTCATCGCGCTACTCGTATTGTTCGCCAATCCATTCATGCACTAACCCATGCATATCGACTGGTGGACGTTGGCGCTCCAGACCGTCAACGTCGTCATCCTCATCTGGATCCTGGCCCGGTTCTTCTTTCGCCCTGTGGCCGATCTTCTGGCAAAACGGCGGGAAGAGGCGTCCAGGCTGATTGCGGACGCTGATGCTGCTCGCGACGAAGGCGAGGTACTTCGTGCAGATGCCGCCAGACAGCGGGCGGAGATTGATGCACAACGCGACCGTCTTCTCGCCGAAGCCCGCAAGGCAGCGGACACCGAGAAGGCGTCCCTGCTCGCCGCAGTCGCCGGCGAACTCGAGCAGCATCGAAAGAATGCGACGCTCGCCATCGAGAGAGAACGAGCGGTCATGCAGCGCGAGGTTCTCGATCACGCAAGCGAGCTTTCTGTGGTGATTGCCCGGCGGTTGCTGATGCGGCTTCCCGCATACGCCGGGTTTTCGGCCTTTCTTGACGGCCTTGCCGCCGAACTCAGTAAGCTGCCGGCAGGCGCCCGCAACAACCTTGCAGAGGCGGACCGCGAACACCCTCTCCATGTGGTCACTGCGACAGCGCTCGATGACACGCAGGCCGCAAGATTGCAGGACGTACTAGATGCCGCGCTCGGCGGCAGCGTGCCGATGGAGCTTTCCTGCGATCCCGCTTTGATTGCCGGCTTAGAAATCAGGGGCCGAAACGTCATTGTGCGCAATAACTGGCAGTCGGACCTTGCGCAAATTCGGAAGGAGCTCGGGCGGTGAGCAACATTGCCTATCTGGACAATTGGCTCCTCGATGCCAAGGCACGGGTCCACGCAACCGCACTTGCTTCAACAACAGAGCAGATCGGGTGTGTGGAAGCCGTCGCCGATGGTATCGCGCAAGTGTCGGGCCTGCCCGAAGCGCGCCTTGACGAACTGTTACGTTTCGAACGCGGTCAGGTCGGTTATACTGTGACGCTGGATCGCGAATTGCTTGGTTGCGTGCTGTTAGACGAGGCCCGTGAACTTGAAGCTGGTGATCTTGTCCATGGCACCGGCGACGTCGTATGCGTACCCGTCGGACCCGCCCTGCTCGGCCGCACTGTTGATCCGCTCGGAAGGCCGCTGGACCACGGCGCGCCAATCGAGCCGGCTAGCTTCGAGCCGATCGAACGCGCCGCCCCTCCGATCGTCGATCGCGATTTCGTCAGCGAACCCGTGCACACAGGGATTCTGGTGCTCGATTCGATGTTCGCGCTTGGCCGTGGCCAGCGCGAGCTGATCATTGGCGACCGCGCCATCGGAAAAACCGCGGTGGCGATCGATTGCATCATCAACCAGAAATCCAGTGACATCATTTGCGTCTATGTCGCGATCGGTCAAAAGTCGTCGACCGTGAAGCGCGCGATCCAGGCCGTGCAGACGCATGGCGCGGCGGAGCGCTGCATCTTCGTCGTGGCTGGAGCATCCGATCCACCGGGCCTGCAATGGATCGCTCCGTTCGCGGCGTTCACCATGGCCGAATATTTTCGCGACCGTGGTCAGCATGCGCTGGTCGTGATCGATGACTTGACCAAGCACGCAGCCACGCACCGCGAAATCTCCTTGTTGACGCGCCAGTCGCCCGGCCGCGAAGCCTACCCGGGCGACGTGTTCTATGTCCATGCGCGGCTGCTGGAGCGCGCGGCGAAGCTTTCGGCGGCCGCGGGCGGCGGCTCGCTCACAGCGCTGCCCATCGCAGAACTCGATGCGGGAAACCTCAGCGCCTATATCCCGACCAACCTGATATCCATCACCGACGGTCAGATCGTCCTCGATGCAAGGCTTTTTCACGAAGGTCAAAAGCCAGCCGTCGATATTGGCACCAGCGTAAGCAGGATCGGAGGAAAGACTCAGCCGCCCGCACTGCGTGAGGCAGCGCATGCCTTGAGGCTCGACTACGCGCAGTTTCTCGAACTCGAGATGTTCACCCGTTTCAGCGGGGTGGCCGACGCCCAGGTGAAAGATAAGATCGCGCGCGGACGGCGCATCCGCAGCGTGTTGGCCCAGCCGCAATACTCGCCGATGCGCCTGGCGGACGAGGTCGGGCTCATTACTGCGCTGCAGGACGGCATTCTCGACCGCATCAACTTGGAGGATATCGCGACGTTTCGCGGCGAACTCTCTTCGCGACTCGATCGCGACGCGAAAGAGGCCGTTGAAGCCATCGAGCGAACGGGAAAACTCGACCGCGAGCAGCGCGCGGTCATGATGGCGATGTTGACTGGGCTCGGTGCCAAGTATTCACGAAGCGTTCCGAACCTGACGGCAGGAGCAGAACAATGACCGAACGGTTGGCAAACGTCTCGACCCAGATCCGGCATATCCAGCAGCTTGAGGCGGTTGTCACCGCGCTACGCAGTATCGCCGCATCGCATGCGCAACAGGCGCGTTCGCGCCTTGCGGGGATCGAGGCTTACAGTGCGATCGTCTCTCGTGCTATTGGCCAGGCGCTGCCGCTACTGCCGTCGGATTATCGGCCCGATGGCCAACGTCGGCGGCAGCGGATCGGCCTGATCCTTTTCTGCGCGGAACAGGGCTTCGCCGGCGCATTCAGTGAACGCATCCTTGATGCTGCGGGAGCCGATCGCGCCGCTGCGATGGCCTTCCTGATCGGAACACGCGGTCTCGTCATTGCCCGCGAGCGCGGATTGCCCCCCGCGTGGTCCACACCGATGGCAAGTCATGCAGACGCCGTTCCTGCGCTCGCAAACGAAATCGCCGATGCGCTATATGTCCGGATCACGAGCGGTGCCCTCTCTACGATTCAAATGATCGTGCCAAGGTCCACCCCCGCTGGCACCGTCCGGATCGACCGCCACTCTCTCCTTCCGCTCGATGTCGCACGTTTTGCCGGTGCATCCGAAACCGCGCCACCACTGACGACACTCAAGCCACAAGATCTGATCGAGCGGCTCACCGCCGAATACATCTATGCACGGCTTTGCGAAGCGGCCATGCATGCTTACGAAGCCGAAAACCAGGCGCGAATGATGACGATGACAGCCGCGCGACATAATATCGAAGCCCGGCTTGCAGCGCTGACGCAGCGCGCGCAACAGCTTCGGCAGGAAGAGATTACAAACGAAATCGTCGAGCTCGCCGCCGGTGCCGAGGTTTTGCGGCATCATCGTGAATAGATGAGTTCGCGAGTGCCGTGGTCATCTCGCCCTCGCAAAAACATCCTTACTCGCTCCAGCACGATTTCAACATCGCGAGACTGCAGCCTGGACCAGCGGGTAATAGGAATCGAGCGGCCGGTCTTGCCATTTCAAGCCTCGTCCGAATGCCGCGCAACCACTTGGATCTGCAATCTACGTCTTGCGAACGCCCCGGAGTTCGGCTCTAATCTAGCGCGCAACGACCCGTGGTTCGCGCGACCGATGATCCTTCCATAGGATGGGTCCTGCTATGTGGATGAATGACGACTGCCTTCGAGCCGCAGTGACCGACAGCCGCCTGTCGCGAAGGATATGTCGCAAGGCACAATGTTCAAAACGCGGATATTCCAAGAGTTCTGGCGTGCCATCGAAACTCACCGGATGGCGCCTGTCAATTCTCGCCAGCTATTGCTGTCTCCTTGCGGCAGGACCGGCATTCGCGGATCCTCTTGCCTCGCCCAGCTTCAGCGGACCGCTCAAGCCAAATCCCAACCCGATAACATTCGACGCTGGGCCGTTTGGCAGCCTTAATGTCTCGGGGCAAGTCTCGTGGCTGGGAATCGCGCAAACCAATCCAATTCCACTTCCTTGGGCGAAAAGCCCAGGTTCTCTGTTCGATCTCAGCAACGCGCAGATTGAAATTCAAACCACTGGGACGCCTCTGACATTTTACGTCCAGAGCGGCGCTTACGCGATCCCCACACTGGGGACGGCCTACATGCGCGCGATTGACACGACCAGGCAGCTGTACGGCCCGGTTCCCGTCGCCTACGGAAAGTGGGCTGTTACGCAAAATCTCTCCGTTCAGGTCGGCGCCCTGCCGACGTTGATCGGTGCGGAAGCGCCGTTCACGTTCCAGAACATGAACATCGCCCGCGGGCTGTTGTGGAATCAGGAGCCGACGATCAGTCGAGGCGTTCAGGTCAACTTCAGCGACGGCCCGATCAGCGCTTCGATGTCGCTCAACGACGGCTTCTATTCGGATAAGTATAATTGGGTATCGGGGACGGTTTCCTACACCATTAACCCGACCAACACCCTTGCGTTTGTCGGCGGCGGCAATCTGTCGGATACGCGCAAATCAACTGTGGCGACACCGCTCGCGCAGAACAACAGCAGCATCTACAATTTCATCTATACTTATAGCAAAGGGCCCCTGAGCGTCTCGCCCTATCTGCAGTACAGCCGCGTTGCGCAAAATCGAGACATCGGCATCGATCGAAGCGCGGAAACTTATGGCGTCGCAATCCTGGCGCGATATTCATTCAACGACAACTTTTCCCTCGCGGGCCGGGCCGAATACATCAAATCAAGTGGCGGGAGCTGCGGAGCAATCTTGGCATGCACACCAACCAACTTGCTCTACGGGCCGGGTAGCGGGGCTTGGTCTTTGACCCTGACGCCGACATATCAGCAGGGCGTGTTCTTTGTGCGCGGTGAGGTTTCCTATACGAAAATCGAGGACCTGACGCCCGGATTTGGTTTTGGACCGCGCTTTGACAAGAAAGACCAGGTCCGCGGCATGATTGAGACCGGGGTGCTCTTCTAGGCGACTGAAACGGAATGGGACAGCTCGTCCCGTCCGTTGGCAGGTCAGAGGCGCTAGAGATCTGCAAAGCTCTAGAATTGCCAACGATAGCGTGCCGCGAAAATGTTTACTGGTCCACGGTCGGCGTTGTAGCCCGGATTGCTGACGAACTGGTAGTCCAGAGTAAATCGGGTCGAAGGCGACAGCGCATAGCAGTAGTAAACTTCAAAAATCTTCTCCAGACCGTAGTTGGTCAACCGTCCATCGCCGACCAGAATGCCCAAGCCTCCGGCATTGAAAAACGCGACGTGTTTGTTGGATATTCCGTTGACGATGCCGACGACTCCGAGGGTGTCATCCGGCCGCCCCCAATCCTTGCCGTTGAGCGAAAAACCGGCTTGAACCGTGCGGTCAATGTCCGTGAAATCCCACGGCTCGACGCTGCCGTCGGCCCACCCCGCGCGGGCGAACATGCCCAGCGTATCAGTGATGCCCTGTTCAAGATTGATGCTGATGCCGGGCCGGCTGGTGTAGGAACGGACGGCATTGATGTTCGCCGGCTGGCCGGTTGCCTTGGCCAGCGCAGTCGCATCAGCAAAGCGCCCGGCCCTGCCACGGCTGAGAAATCCGGTGATCTTGATCTTGCCGGGCTGTCCCCACAGCACGTGCCGCTTCTCGATTTCTCCCACCAGCTGAAACTGCTGAAACGTTGAGTCCAGTCCATCGGACAGAGGACTGACGCCGCCCGCGGGCGTCGCCGACAAGTCGAAAACGCCGCCGCGCAGCGTCCAGCTCCCCGTATACCATTCGACGGCGGCGCCATAAGTAAAGCCCCAGGCGTCGGCGGCATAGTCGAAAGTGCCCGCATTAATCGCGGACCAGTTGAGAAAATCAATCTTCGGATTATTGGCGTATGTGTTGGTGTCGAAAATGTCGACGACGGCGAACCGGCCGACCGTCAGCACCACCCGGTCCGCGCTCCTTGACCCAGCGAACTGGTTCACACCGGCGGCGACTTTCTCGACCTCTCCCCCAAGATCGATGGTCTGCCGGAGGAAGGCCCGCTGGACGCGTGCATAGGGATATGTCGCGCCCTCCTTATAGGACTCCGCATTTGGGAATCCGGCCACCCCATGGGTGTTGTTGAAGCCAAATCCCTGATCGATCTCGGGATTAAACCAGAATTCGGCACCTTGCCACAGCTTCACGCCGGCATAGAGCGTCATGTCGAAAGTCTCGCGACTTTGCCCGGTACCCGACAAGCTATTGGTGCCCTCATAGGGCGAGCGGAATGACGGATAGGCCTGATTGACGAAGGTCATCTGCCCCTGCAGGCTGATGATATCAACATAGGGCGTCGACCGCGATACCGCGGCGTTCGGCATCGGCCCATCACGATTGAAATGATAGTTCAGGCCGAAACGGAGCTGGTGCAGGGTGAGGTTGGAGCTGATGGTCTGTCCGAGATCCCGGAAATCGGCCTTCCTGCTGGGGTAACCGGTCCACAAATATTCCCCCTTCGCTGTCCAGTTCGGCGCGATCGGTAGTTCGACGCCCACGCCGGCGGTCCAGCCGAGCCGCCATAGATAGGGGGATACGTTGGCGCCACTGGAAAGTTGCGTAAGGGTGAGCTGATCATAGGTCCAGGCGAAGCCGCCGGTCGCATAATAAAGCCAGTCCCCAGGCGCATAGCCGATGCGGCCGCGCACCGTGCCGAACGCCAGCACCGTTTCGCCATAGGTCGAGGGGCCCAAGACCGGCGAGTTGAAGTTGGTAAGGCCCCCGATCGACACTCCATCTAGATTTTGGAAAGCGGGAAAGGAGACGTCGACTTCCATGCCGAAAACCATGCGGTTCGCCAGCATGGTGTTAAAGCCGGCCTGAAGCCCCATCAAAAAACTTCCCGACTCGAAAGGGTCATTGAGTGGCTGAAACATATTGAGCGAGCCGGAGACCGATGGCAGTCCGGCCCGAACCGGGTTGGCGGTCCAGTTCGAGTTTCCGCCGGCATAGCCGATATGGCCGCCGACATAGAGACCGGACCAGTCGTAGAGACCGGCGACCGGCTGCGCCTTCACGGGATACGTGGGGGATGGGGGCTTCAGATCGGCAGCGGCGACTGGCACAGGCGCAAGCAAAACCATAGCGGCCGTGCCCACGCCCAATCGCATGACAGTCTTGCGCACAGCAGCTCCCGAACAACGATGGCGACGGAATGGAAGACTTGCCGATCTGGATAGGGTTAAACTTACGAGTTAGAATTTCGCGGATCTAGATCAAAAGTATTCTTAGACACGACCGTCCCGTGCGGACAGGTAGAGTAGCCATTCTGGGGCAAAACTGGCTGTTCGTCGATATCTGGGACCACCTGGCAATTTTCTACGATGCCGTCTCTATGACTGCTGGCGGATATGCTGCGGTCGATCGGCAGTCTGGCCCACCAAGGCCGGCAGGACATGGCCATGCCCGAAGCCATACGATCGAGGCAGCTCCGAAGTCTCATTTCGCCATACCCGAGATCATCGACTGGGGATTCCATGCCTCCTGTATTGGGCTGCGTCTCCCGGCATTTATAACTCTCTTATATTCTGACCTGCCACTGAGCTTTCATCCAGCGGCGATTAGAGCCTTGGCCGTTTCTGTTACGCCGTAAGGCGCGGGTTGAGCAACCGGCGGAGACGCGCAGCCCATATCGAGCGAAGCGTCGGAGCTGGTTGCGGTGAGGGTCTCGGCGAAGGCCGCCGGGGTCTG
>Ga0180218_1000264_pt1 | contig 66002 bp, 53 predicted proteins | sample eDN3rd37CKraftBY_FD_151334 | JGI IMG/M metagenome (GOLD analysis project Ga0180218, IMG submission 151334) | Enriched backyard soil microbial communities from Emeryville, California, USA - eDNA 3rd pass 37_C Kraft BY (version 2) (version 2) | ecosystem: Environmental > Terrestrial > Soil >... | reverse complement strand
CTGCGCCATCGGTTGAAACGGTTGACGCAGGTCGTGTGCGGACCGTAGCGCGCCGGAATGTCGGCCCATGGCGCTCCCGTGCGCAACCGCCAGAAGATGCCGTTCAGAACCCGCCGGTCATCGACACGAGGAACGCCGCGCACCTTCGTCGGCAGCAGCGGCTCGATCACCGACCACTCGAAATCCGTCAGATCAAAGCGCGCCATCTCAACCTCCAAGGCTGAGAGCAATGAATCAGAACACGCCCTCCAAGGGAATCCTGTTTATGAGTATGTGACCTAGGTCGTTGTTTAAACGCGTTTTCTTCACGCGAACCGGTATCCACTTCGCTCGAAAACGCTTTAACGCGGCAGCCGCTCGGTGACCTGGGGAAGCGCCGGCCCCTGAAGCGGCGGACTGTCGCCGGCGACAAGCCGTAGGCGCGGCGTGTCCTTCTGCACCATCTCCCGGTAAACCTCGAGATAGTCCTGCGCCATCCGCCGCGCGGTGAAACGCTGTTCGAACCGCTTTCGGATCGCGGTGCGCGAGAGTTCCGACAGTCGATAGGCCGCGCCGACGGCGCTACGTTCGTCCTCGACGATGAAGCCGGTCAGCCCGTCCTCGATGATTTCCGGCACCGATCCACGATTGAAAGCGATAACGGGCGCTCCGCACGCCATCGCCTCGATCATCACCAGCCCGAACGGCTCCGGCCAGTCGATCGGAACCAGGAGCGCGAGGGCGCCGCTCAGGAAGGCCGATTTCTGCGCGTCGTCAATCTCGCCGATATATTCGACATCCTTGCCGTCGATCAGCGGCCGGATCACCGCCTCGTGATATTCGCGATCGACCTTGTCGATCTTGGCGGCAATTTTCAGCGGGACGCCGCATTGCCGGGCGATCTGGATCGCACGGTCGAGGCCCTTTTCGGGCGCGACGCGCCCGAGGAAGGCGAAGTATTGCGGCTTCACCGGCTGCGGCGTCAGCAGCGTCGCCGGTAATCCGTGGTGGATCGTCCGCACCCAACTCGCATGCGGCAACGGCCGGCGCTGCGAATCCGAAATCGAGATCACGGGAATTGACGGAAAGGCCGCGAACACCGGCTGATGTTCCGGCAGGTCGAGGCGCCCATGCAGCGTGGTCACGAATGGTGTCGGCTGTCGCGAAAAAAGTGAAAAGGGATAGTAGTCCAGATGGAAGTGCAGGAAGTCGAAATCGTCGGCGTGCGTTCGCACGCGCTCCAGCATCATCATGTGCAGCGCGTTGGGATCGCGAACCGAATTGTCGAAGCGCAGCGCCTTCGGCCAGGGCGCCTCGAGTTTCGCGGATGTGTGGGAATCGCCGCTGGCATAGAGGGTGACGTCGTGCCCCATCGCCACGAGTTCCTCGGTCAACCAATGCACGACACGCTCGGTGCCGCCGTAGAGCTTGGGCGGAATAGCTTCGGTCAAAGGCGCAATCTGGGCGAGGCGCATCGGTACTCCTTTGTGGGTTTTGCGGCAGGCCCCCCGGCCGGTGGTCGGACAATCCGACTACTAAATCGCAAGAGCGCGACAAAGTTTTGCGCGGAAGGAGAAATCTTTTCGACCGGCGTGGAACTTTTGGATGGCGTTGACGTCGGGCTTAGGCCGGCCTCGTTTTCCGCAGGCGTCCATATGTTCGACAAAAACTTCTCGCGATGATCCGCAATCAGCACCCCGCGGGTCGAGCACCAGCCGGCGGTCATTGAAAATCGGGATATTGAGATCAGCAGTCGGATGAATGACACCTATCGTTTTGGAGAACGGCCGTTCGCCTTCATGTTCCATTATGTCGGGCTGCGCCCGATCAGCCATGCCGTGATCGTTGCCATCGTTCTGGTCGCGGTAACATGCTCCGTCGCCACGCAATACGGCGTCAAATATCTGGTCGATGCGCTGTCGACGCACGCTGACTCGGCGGCCGTCTGGTCGGCGTTCTTCATCCTGGTGTCGCTGATCGCGGCCGACAATCTGCTATGGCGCCTCGCCGGTTGGATTTCGAGCTACACGTTTGTGTACGTCACCGGCGACGTGCGCCGCGCTCTGTTCCGGCATCTCACCGGCCACGCGCCGAGCTACTTCGCCAACCGTCTGCCGGGAACCCTGACGAGCCGCGTCACCGCTACCTCGAACGCGGTCTACACCGTCGAGAACATGTTTGTCTGGAATGTGCTTCCGCCTTGCGTGGCGACCGCGGTGGCCATTGCGCTGGTCGTCACCATCAGCCCGCTGATGGCGGCTGTCCTGGTGATCGTGGCCGGCGTGATGGTGGTGGCGATGTTCCACATGGCGGCTGCCGGGCGGCCGCTGCATCACGACTTTGCCGACAAAGCCGCCGCTATCGACGGTGAAATGGTGGATGTCATCAGCAACCTGCCGCTGGTCAACGCCTTCTGCGGCCGGGGGCGGGAGCATCGGCGCTTCGACACCATTGTCGATCGCGAGATGGCGGCGCGGCGGCGCAGTCTGCAATACCTGGAGCGGCTGCGCATCCTGCACGCCGTCATCACGATCTGTTTGATCGTCGGGCTCGTGGCCTGGGCTGTCGTGCTGTGGCAACGTGGTGCGGCGACCACCGGCGATGTGGTGCTGGCCTGCACGCTCGGACTGTCGATCCTGCATGCGACGCGGGACCTGGCGGTGGCGCTGGTGGACGTGACGCAGCACGTCGCCCGGCTGGCGGAGGCGTTGCAGACCCTGCTGGTGCCGCACGAGTTGCGCGACCACCCCGAGGCGCAACCGCTGATCAAACGCGGCGCGAGCGTAGCGTTCCAGAACGTCGCGTTCCGTTATCCGGACGGGCATCGGATCTTCGACGACTTCTCGCTGACGCTCGAGCCCGGCCAGCGGGTCGGCTTGGTCGGCCAGTCCGGCGGCGGCAAATCCACGCTGTTCGCGCTGTTGCAGCGGCAATACGACCTGCAGGGCGGACGCATCCTGATCGACGGCCAGGACATCGCGCGCGTGACGCAGCGCAGCCTGCGCGAAGCCATAGCGGTGGTGCCGCAGGACATCATGCTGTTCCATCGTTCGGTGATGGAGAACATTCGATATGGCCGGCCGGATGCGTCCGACGACATGGTGTTTGAAGCGGCGGTGGCCGCGCGGTGCGACTTCATCGAATCCTTGCCGGAGGGCATCGCCACGGTTGTCGGCGATCGCGGGGTGAAGCTTTCCGGCGGTCAGCGCCAACGCATCGCGGTGGCGCGAGCCTTCCTCAAGGATGCACCGCTTCTCCTGCTCGACGAGGCAACATCGTCGCTGGACGCCGAATCCGAGGAAGCGATCCGCGACGCGGTCGCTCGACTCATGAGCGGGCGCACGGTGATCGCCATCGCGCATCGCCTCTCGACCGTGCGGAACTTCGACCGTGTGGTGGTGCTGCAGAATGGCCAGGTTCTGGAGGATGGATCGCCCGACCATCTGATGCGGCGCAACGGGCCGTACAGCCGGCTGGTCCGCCGCGAGATGATCCGTCTCGCCAGCAGCGCGGCTTAGTGGCTTGGTGAACTGGGCTCATTCGTCAGGAGTTGCAACGTGTCAGCGATCGTCTCATCCAGCGAACTCGCCGCCGAACCGCCGGCGCAACTCGTAGCATCGACAGAAGCTATCGCGTGCCCGCTCTGCCGGGCTTGGGATCGGCGCCCGTGGGGCGCCGAAAACGGCTTTGAGGCCATGAAATGCGGTCAATGCGGAATGGTCTATGTCACGCCGCGGCCGAAGCTGGAGGAGATCAGCGAAGCCAATAAGATCGGCGAGCATCGCACGGCGGACGGCGCGCTCAAGGTCGTGTACCGGCGCAGTCCGCGCAAGATCCGGCACTACCGCGACATTGTGCAATTGATGTTTCGCGCCGAGCTTGAGGCGGGCGTGCCGTTCTCTTGGCTCGACGTCGGTGCGGGCTATGGCGAGCTGATCGAAGCGGTAATGGACGTGCTGCCGCCGGGCAGCGTCGTCGAGGGCATCGAGCCGATGCAGCCCAAGGTCGATTGCGCGCGGGCGCTGCATTTGCCGGTGTCGAGTACGCCGCTCGCGGCGATGGATCGGCGTTTCGACGTGGTATCGCTCATCAATGTCTTTTCGCACTTGCCGGATTTCGATGCTTTCCTCGGCGACTTGCGTCGGGTGATGAACGACGGCGCGATCCTGTTCGTCGAAACCGGCAATGGCGGCGACCTGTCATCGGCCGCGGAGTATCCCGACCGGCTTTACCTTCCCGATCACCTTGTGTTCGCAGGCGTCGATCACATTCGTCAGTTCTTGCAGCGGAATGGATTTGACGTGTCGGCTATCCACGCGCTGCGCTTGGACACGGTGGGCTGGATGGCGAAGAATGCGGTCAAGCGGATCCTGGGCAGGGATGCGAAGCTCGGCATCCCGCTGTCGTCGCCGTTCCGCACGGTGTTCTTCAAGGCCCGGCTGCAGCCGCGGCGGACGTAACGCGCGGCGGCCTTCTTGAGCCTGCTTTGATGACGTTACTGCGCCGCGGCCGAGAGCTGTGGCTCGCGGCGGCGGCGCGGCCCGGCCGTCAATCGCTCGCACAGACGCTCGAAGCGGTCCGCGATGCTGGAAATGTCGTAGGTCCGCTCGGCATAAGCGCGGGCGAGCGCGCCGGTTTCCCGGCGCAGCGACGCATCGTTGAGATAGGCGAGGGTGGCGTCGCCAAACGCGGCATGGTCATCCGGCGCGACGACGCGGCCGCCGCCGCTGTCGCGGATGGACTGCGCTGCGAGGTTCTGCCACGGCGCGGACAGCACCACCGGGCGGCCGGCACACAGATAAGAGGTCACTTTCGACGGCACGAACAGGACGCCGGCCTTGGCATCGACCAGGCCAAGCAGAACGTCGGCGCTGGCCAGGATGTCGCTATAGATTTCGTAGGGCTGGAACGGCAGGACGCGCAGATTGTCGAGCGCGCGCGATTGTGCCTCGCGGGCCACAAGCCCGGCGCCTTCGCCTTCCGCCACCACCACGACGAGGGCATCGGATTCGCTGCGGAGGCGCTCGGCCAGGCCGACAAGCGCCATCGGATTTTCCATCGGCCCGAGCGTTCCCACATAGAGCGCCACGCGCCGTTCCGCGAAACCCTGCGTGCGCGACCAAGCATTATCCTTGGAGCTGGGCATCACGCTGTCGAGCGGCGCCCAGTTTCGCACCACCATGCATTGCCGGTCGTAGACGTTCCAGCTTTCCGCGAGAATGGCCAACAGGTCGTCCGCGATGGGAATGACCGCGTCGCTGCGTTGCAGGAGACGCTGCTCCAGCGCGTGGTAATAGCTGCCCGCGGCGATATTGAGGAGCGCGGAGCGGCCCTCGATCGACTGATCCAGCAGCACCGACTGGAAGTCTTGCAGCCAGGACACGAACGGAATTCCGGCGCGCTGGCAGGCCGTTTGTACGCCGCGCTGCACGTCGAGCGGATTGTTGCACGCGATCGCGATATCCGGGCGGAACTCCAGAACCCTCCTGGCGACGATCCGGCTGAAGCGCGCCTCCTGGAAACGCTGGCCGAAGAACGAAGCCGAAGGGCGCGCGCCGAGGCTCAAGCCTTCCACGGCCAGATTCGGCGGGTCCTCCGGACGACGGCGCAGATCGGCTTTGGGCGACTGCGCGTCGCTGGAATAGAGGTGCAGCACGTCGTGTCCGCGGCTTGCGAGCGCACGGCTCAACTGCACTTGCGGAGCGTGGCCGAGATGGTCGTTGACGACGATGCGCACGATGGCCCTTGAGCTGCGGCCGCGCGGCGTTGGAAAGGGCGTCAGGTGCCGGTGCCGGACAGAAACTCTTGTCGCAACGTCCTTAACATAATCTTGATATCGAGCCAGAGCGACCAGGTTTCGATGTATTCGAGGTCGTAATCGACGCGGGCGATGGCCTCGCCGGCCTGCCGGGTGCTGCCGCGGCAGCCGTGGACTTGCGCCAGCCCGGTGATGCCGGGGCGCACGATGTGGCGGTGGAAGTAATACGGCACCAGGTCCTCATAGAGAACGCCGGCCGACAGCATGCCGGGGACGTGGGGCCTGGGGCCGACGAGCGACATGTCGCCCCTGACGACATTGATGAGCTGCGGCAATTCGTCGAGGCTCGTGCTGCGCAGGAACCGGCCGACGCGCGTGACGCGCGCATCGTCCTTCGTCGTCTGTTGCGTTCCCGACCGATCGCTCAGGTGCGAATACATCGTGCGGAATTTGTAGATGCGGAAGCGGCGGTTGCGGTAGCCGTAACGCGGCTGGCTGAACAGCACCGGCCCAGGCGAGTTGCATTTGATCGCCACTGCGATGCCGAGCAAGAGCGGCGCGAAGAACAAAAGCGCCGCGCTCGCGGCCATGACGTCGAACGCGCGCTTCGCGCCAAAGCGGATCGAGTCGAATGAGCGTGCGCGGCGTCGTGTGCGGTATCTGTGGCGGTGGATGGAGTCGGGCTTGAACCGCTCGGGGCTGGTGTGAATGGATTGAAGGAACGCGGCCTTCCGTTCCTGCCAAAGCGATACGACCTCGTCTCGAGGGAAGGATGCCGTAACAGTCATCGCGACTCCGTTTGCCCGACGGCTTGATATCGCTGCGTCGCTACTCGCATGCGTGGATTTTTTTCGGTCGGGATTGACCCCGCGCCGCTACGTTGCGGCGCACAACAACACACAGCGGAAACAATAAAGGCCGATGAAGGTTGCGTGGCCGATCCACGATTTTTCCGGGGAGTTTCTGTGGCGTGGCCTCTGACTTCGCGCCGATGTGGCAACGCAATACCGGGTGGCCTGGCGGAGCGTCGGCGCTGGTGCAAGACAGGGTTGAGAGTGATGGATTTGCTCCTGCTTAAGAGTTAGGCTTGTGCCCGTGCAGGATGCCGTTTGATTTCGGCGTTGTCGTGTCCGAGCGTTGCGGGCTTCCTGGCTGTCACGGACGAAAGCGGGCGGATTCGATCATGGCGCATCTGCCTCATGTCGCCGCCCGGAACACAGCGGATCGACGTGACGAGCCAGTGGCCTCTGGACTTGAGGAAAACTCAGTCGAGCCGGAGAACGATGTGCAACTCGCCGCCTCCGTAGCCAAGCCGAAGTGCTTGCGAAAGCTCATGATCGCGGTGAACGTGCTGATGTGGCTTCTTATTGCTGCTGCAATTCGTTGGTTGTTCTTCTAAGTGTTTTCTGCGGAGCGTATTCCCATTGCCGGTGCTGGGGCAGCGCCGGATATCGATGCCGGAACGTGTGCTGTTCCGGCACAAGTTCAGCGTGAGGGGATCATGGCGTACCGTATCTTGTGTGCGTTGGGGAGCTTGCTTCTTCTTGCGGGGTGCAACACGCTCGCGGCGGAGGCCCCGCCGATGGCGGCGTCCGTCAGCCGAACGGCATCGGACTTCTCGGCCCGAACATCCTACGGCGCTTATATTCTGCGCCCGTCGGATCAGGTCCGGGTCCAAGTCTATGACGATCCGAACATCACGGGCGAATATCAGATCGATAGCAGCGGCTTTATTTCGATACCGCTTGCCGGCCGCGTGAAGGCATCGGGCCTCACGCCGGCGCGGCTTGAAGAAGCCATCGCCGCGCGCTTGCGCGAGGGTATGCTCAAGAAGCCGGGCGTGAATGTTCAAATCATCAACTACGGTCCGATTTATGTCCACGGCGAAGTCAAGCGCGCCGGCGATTTTCCCTATAAGCCCGGACTCACCGTGATGGACGCCGTTGCACTCGCCGGCGGATATACATACCGCGCCGATGAAGGCCAGGCGTTCATCCGTCGTGCGGGTTCCAACGTCGAACAAGTGTATCCGTTGGATCGGCGCGTGCCGATTTATCCCGGCGACAACGTTCGCATTCCAGAACGATTTTTCTGATCGTCGCATGCGCAAGCCGCGCACGCGGATGATCGCATGATCGATCGCTCACCATCACCCGACCACGATACCGGCGCGCAACCGCACTCTCGTCATAGTTCGCGTGCTTCGTGTTTTTTGCTGCAGAGCGGGAACAACCCGCGGCGAAAGCAGGTTGCCCCCGAGCCGGTGCCGATCAACTCGGCCGCGGGAGCGACAGTGCCGTTTGCGTATGCGTGTTGGAGTGTCTTGAGGGCAGGACGGGGGCCTGCCGAATCGCAACGCAAAATGGCGGTGGCTGCAGCGTTGGCTGCCATCGTGAGTTCGTTGTGCGCGGCGCCGATGGCCGGCGCGCAAGTGGTGTGGCCTCCGATACCGCCGCAGTCGGCGCCTTGGAACGCGCTGCAGGTTTTGGAGCCTGTTCCGTTCGTCCAACGATGGGAGATGTCAGGCGTTGAAGACATTGCTCCGGAGGACACGCCGGTGAAAACCCGGCTCCAACCCGGCTACGAGGTGCGCGGCATTCGCGCCGGCGCCTGGATGTTCCAGCCTTCGCTGACAGCCGGCGGATTCTACAACAGCAACGTGTTCGCCTCGCCGACCGACCAGCGCGGCGACGCGATCTTTCGCGTCCAGCCGAGCCTGCGGGTGGATTCGTTATGGGAGCGGCATTCGTTGTCGGTGCAGGCGGATGTGGAATCCGAAACTTACCTCCGCAATTCGGGCCTCAATCAGCTCAACGCCAGCCTTCGCGCACGTGGCCGGTTCGATGTGTGGCACGACACCGCGATCCTTACCAATCTGCGCGTGGCCCATCTGCACGAAAATGTCGGCAGCATCAGCTCTCCCGCAGGTGCGGTCGAGCCGACGCCCTACGATTTTGCCACCGGCGACGTGACTTACTGGCGGCAATTCAACCGTCTGTCGGTGTCCGGCGGTTTGCGCGTCGATTCGTACGACTACGGCTCCACGCGTGCGCAGAACGGCGCCGTCATCAACCAGGATAGCCGCGACGGCCAGGTCTATGTCGGCCATAGCCGTGCTGAATATGTGTTCTCGCCCTATCTCGGCGTGTTCGCTGCGGTCGAAGGCAACCGTCGCGAATTGCGCGGCACGCCGACACAGTCCTTCAGCTCCGATGGATACCGCGCGCTCGGCGGCGTCAACCTCGAACTGTCGCGTCTTGTCAGGGCCGAGATCGCGGCGGGTTATGCCGATCAGACATTCGACGCCGCCAATATAGCGCGCGCGGCCGGGCCGGCTTACCGCTTCCTTCTGACGTGGAGCCCGACCCGGCTGCTCGATGTCAAATTCCGGGCGGAAAGCATGGTTACGCAGGCGGTCGATACCGACATTCAAAGTCTTCGCGCGCAGTCGCTGCAGCTTGGTTTCGATTACGAATTGCGGCGCAACGTCATTGTTTCGGTCGCGGGCCTTTATGAGCGCGACACGTTTTTCAATCAATTGAGAGACGACACGGTGTTCGCGACGCTCGAGGAGGTGCGATACATGCTCAACCGCTTCTGGTCCGTGTCATTGCGTCATCAATACATCAAGCGGGACAGCAATATTCCCACCGCCGCTTACGACCGGCACGAGGTTGGGGTCAATGTCACAGCGCGGTTCTGACGGCATGTATTCTTTGCCTTCCACTGTGCCGGGTCATGCCGGCGGTGCTCCGCCGCCAGGCCACGGGCAGATGATCGATTTGCGGGAGATTGCCCGCATCCTGCGCCGGCACGCGCGGGTCGTTGTCGCCGTTACCGCGCTTTTCGTCCTGCTCGCGTTGATCTTTGTGGCGCTGGTTACGCCGCTCTATACGGCGACGACGACCGTCCTGATCGACCCGCGCCGCGCCAGCGTGCTCGACACCGGCACCCAGGCACCAAGCAACTTCGGCACCGACGACACGTCGATCGAAAGCCAGGTATCGCTGATCCAGTCCGTCGCCGTGCGTCATCGGGTGGTGGACGATCTGAAGCTGACCGACGATCCGGAATTCGTGCCGCCGCGCGGCGTCGTGGATTTCGTCCGCTCGCTGTTCTCGCGCAAGCCTGCCGACGGCGCCAGCGCCCAGGATGTGCTGCGGGCGCGGGCGAGCGAAAACCTCAGCCGGCGAGTCAAGATCACGCGCCAGCGTTCCACGTTCCTCGTTGACATCGACGCGAGCTCCCGCGATCGGGCCAAGGCCGCGCGCATCGCCAACGCCTTCGCCCAGGCTTATTTCATCGAGCAGGTCCGCTCCAAGGCTGATGCCGCGAAGAGCGCCGCGAATTGGCTCGGCGGCCAGATCGACGAGCTGAAGGCGCGGGTTCTGGCCTCCGACAAGGCGGTGCAGGACTTTCGCACCGCCAACAACCTGATCGTCGCCCAAGGCGTCAGCATTAACGATCAGCAGATCGGCGACCTCAACAACAAGTTGATCGAGGCCAGGGCGGAGGCCGCCGAGGCCCGCGCCAAATACGAGCAGGTCCAGACCATCGCCAAGAGCGGCGGCGATCCGGGCTCGATTACGGAGGCGCTGGGGTCCGATATGATCGCCAGGTTGCGTACGCAATACGCGGACCTGGCCAAGACCGAGGCCGATCTTGCCACCAAGTTCGGCCCGCGCCATCCGATGCTCGAAACGGCGCGCGCGCAGATGCGCGAGACGAAGAACCTGGTGAACGCCGAAATCCAGCGCATTCTGCAGGCGCGGCGGCACTCCTACGAAGTGGCGTCGGCGCGTGAAGCGTCGCTGCAAAAGAGCCTCGACGAGTTGCAGAACGTTTCGTCGGCATCCGGCCAGACGCAGGTGCGGCTGCGCGAATTGCAGCGGCAGGCCGAGGCCAACCGGACGCTCTACGAGAGTTTCCTGGCGCGCTACAAGGAAACCGCGGCGCAGGAAAGCCTGGAGATGCCGGATTCGCGCGTCGTGACCCAGGCCGTCGCACCGGTGACGCCATCATTCCCGAAGGTGCCGCTGACGCTCGGTTTGGCGCTGGTGCTGGGGCTCGGCTTCGGCTGCCTGTCGGCGCTCGCGGTGGATTATCTCGACCGCCGCGTGAAAACGCAGAACCAGGCGCGCGCGGCGTCCGGGCTGCCGGCCATCGCGGTGATGCCGTCGGTCGGCGTGCGCGAATTGGCCCATCTCGCCAAGCGCGGCCGCGCCGCGCTCAAGGGTTACGACCCGAGAGCCGCCCGCCTGCTGCCTCCGGCATTGCAGCCGCCGCTGCTGCGCTATGCCATCGAGCAGCCGACCTCGGCCTTTGCCGAGTCGGTGCGTGCGGTGCGCTTCGCGCTCCAGCAGGCCGCGCGCGCCAAGCTGACGCAGGTCATCATGGTGACATCGGCGGTCGGCGGTGAAGGCAAGACCACGCTGTCGGTCAATCTCGCGCTGTCGATGGCGTCGATCGGCATCAAGACGGCATTGGTCGATGGCGATCTCCGCAACTCCGAGCTGACGCGCTCGCTGTGTCCGCGGGCGCGCATGGGTTTGCTCGATGTGGCTCTGGCGGATACGCCGCTGCATCAGGCGATGCTGATCGATTCCTCCAGCAATCTCGCCATCCTGCCTTCCCCCGCGCCCGCCGAAGTCTCGCTTCTCGCCGAGTTCGTCTCGTCGGAAGGAATGAACAGCGTGCTCGGGACGCTGCGAAACCACTTCGATGCGATCATCGTCGATTCGCCGCCGCTGTTGCCGTTGGTCGACGGGCGCGCGCTGGCAGAGCTGGCGGATTGCGTGGTGCTGACCATCGGTTGGGATCAGACGCCGCAAGATGTGGTGCTTCGCGCCACCGAGCTTCTGGGCCATGTTCGCGACCGGGTGCTGGGTACGGTGCTGACGCGCGTCGATCTCGACCGGCAGCGTTTCTATGAGCCTTACGACGGCAGCGCCTACGGCTCGCCCTATCTTTACGGCAAGCTGGTGCGGGAGGCGGCCGAGTGAGGCTCGCGGTGCTGTGTGTGACGGTGCTCGCCGCTACCGTCATCTCGGGGGCGGCGCATGCGGAAAGTTGCTCGAAAAGCCGCGATTATCTTTTAACCGAGGCCTCCGATCTGCCGCAGCGGCCGAGCATCTATCAGGCTCTCTATCGCGATTGCATGGATACGCTGGAGCTTCCGAACGTTCAGGATGCGTTTGTGCTCAAGGTCGGCGCCATCGCCGTTATTCCCAAGCGGGACACCGTGGCGGCGACGGCCTCGACGTTGGCGCAATTTTGCGAGCGGTTTCCGCGCGGCACGCTGCACTTCATCAAGCGCAAGGACCGCGCGCTGGCGGCCCGCATGTCGAAGGCGGTGCAGATGACCGCCGTCAACCCGACGCCCTGTGTGCGAATCAAAGGCGGGGGCTGAGATGCGGATGGATGCGAACGCCGACCTGACGACGTGTCGCGGCAAGGTCGTGGTGATCTCCGATCATGACTATCGCACCGCGCGCCGCGCCAGCGTTCACCAGATCACGGATGCCTTTGCCCGGCTGGGACATGAGGTCTCGTTCATCTCGGTGCGCTTCAGCGCGCTGTCGCGGATCAAGGGCGATTCCCGCAATTTCCTTTGGGGCCGCGCCAACAAGCCGGAAATGAAGAACAACGTCCGATGCTACCTGTGGAAGACGTTGTTCCATCCGTTCAAGTCCAAGGTCGCGTGGCTCGATCGCCTGTCGCCGCCACTTTACGAAGCCTATGGGCGCATGCCGTCGCGGTTCATCGATGAGGAACTGCGCTCCGCCTCGTTCATCATGGTCGAGTCCGGACTGGGCGCGGTGCTGCTCAATCGGGCGCGGGCACTGAACGAAAGCGCAAAGATCATCTATCTCGCCTCGGACGATCTGATGACGGTCGGTGTGCACCCTTACGTCCAGACCCGGCTGGAGCGGGCGGGGCGGGTCATCGACCAGGCGTGCGTGACATCGCGCAAGATGGCGCCGGGCTTCCGCTGGATCGAGGATCGGCTGTTCTTCGTGCCGCACGGCATCCGCGACGAGGATTTTCCGAAAGCGAGCGATAATCCTTACCGGCCCGGCATCCATGCGATCTCGGCGGGGTCGATGCTGTTCGATCCTTCGTTCTTCGTTCACGCCGCATCGCAGTTTCCGGACGTCATGTTCCATGTCATCGGCGCGGGGCAGACGTTCGACGCGCCGGGCAACGTGACGCAATATCCGGAGATGGCGTTTCGCGACACCATGCCTTTCGTCATGCACGCCACGCTCGGGCTGGCGCCTTATCGCGCGGCGCCTGGCTGCGAGTATCTCAGCGACACCAGCATCAAGCTGCAGCAGTATGAATATTGCGGCGTGCCGGCGGTCTGCCCGACTTTTGCCGCCGGCGACAGCCCGAACCGCTTCGGCTATGAGCCCGGAAACGCGCAATCCATCGCGGCGGCGATCGAGGCGGCGTTGGCGCATCGCAACGCGGTCACGCCGCCGCCGTTCCTGAGCTGGGAGGATGTCGCGCACCGCATGCTGGAGCCGCGCGCCTTCCCCGACACCGCGATATGAGCGCGCCGCTTTCTAAAGTCTGAGGCGTTAGAGCATGACCCCGAAAAGCGGGAACCGGTTTTCGGATAGATCAGGCTTAATCAAAAGAACAGGCTGAGAGTCTGATTCAGCGCAGTCGAAACAGACTCTAGGTCGTTGTTTAAACGCGTTTTCTTCACGTGAACCGGTATCCACTTCGCTCGAAAACGCTCTAGGCGGCCTGGGCGGCCTTGCGCTCCGCGCGCGCGAGAAGCCCCATGCCGTGCATGTAGTGTTCCGGCAGGTGGTTCTCCCGGCAGAAGCGGCTGTAGCCGATTTGCGCCTTCCAACTGGCATTCTCCTGGCAATCGTCGACCAGGATGACGCCGCCGGGAGAAAGCCGCGGCCAGAACCGTTGCAGGGAAACGTAGGTCGGCTCGGTCAGATCGACGTCGAGCAGAACGACGGAGCATTGCGAGGGCAGGGCTGCGTCCGGCACCACGGTGACGTCCCCCTGCACCAGGCGGATATCGCCGCAGCCGTGCCGTTGCATGATCCGGGCGACCAGATCCCGCGAATTGCCGGAGAACAGGTTCTGGTCCTTCGTTGGCGAGCCTCGCGTGACGTCGGCGGCGAACTGATTCTCGACGAAGCCGTCGAAGGTGTCGATGCACACATAAGGCTTGTCGATGCCGAGCCGGCGGAGCATCCGCCGCGCCATGATCGCGGTGCCGCCGAGGTTGCAGCCGATCTCGACCACCGCTCCCGGCACGTCCCTGGTCCGGATCAGGTGATGCAGATAGAGGTAGAGCCGCTCCGGAGCGAGAACGGACGGCGGATAGCGATAGATCAGCGGCACCAGCGCGCTGCGGACCAGGCGTTTCAGTCGATATTTCGCGTTCAGCATGGTGTCCCCTGTGGGCTTCGGTTGAGCCGGTTTGGTTATGAGGCGCCGGCCGCGGAGGCCGCCCGCCGCCGCGCGGCGGCATGCAGGACGTGCGGCTCGTCGCTGACGCGGAACGCAGCGAACATCAGCAATGCCGCGCCGACGGCGTGCGAGACGGCGTTGGCCCAGAGAATGCCCTCCGCGCCCATCGTCGGGCCGAGCAACGCTGCGCCACCCAAAAGGATCGCGACGCCGAGCGCGCGCGAGAAGAAGAACACGCGGGTGCGGTTGATCGCGAGCAGCGCGATCGACGAGCCTTGCGGCGCCGCTTCCGCGATCATGGCGATGCCGAGCGGCCACAGCAGATGCGATGACGCGGCGATCTCCTGCTTGCGGTAGAGCAGCGCCAGGATGGTCCGGGACTCGCCGAGCACGACGGCGGCATAGGCCACCACCATCGCCGTGAATACGACGGTGCTGTAGATTGCAAACGAGCGGGCGTATTGCTGGCCGAGGGCCACTGCCTTGTCGGCGACGCGCGGCAGAATGGCGAGATTGAGCGCCGCGTTCAGTTGAATGATGGGCGTCACCAGGTTCTGCAGCGCGCGCACGATGCCGGCGGCTTCGATACCGGCCGTCGCCGCCACCAGCGGCAGGATTCCCCAATTGCAGGCCCAGAAGCCAACCGCCGCGCCGACCAGCCAGCGGCCCGAGCGCCAGAGCTGGCGCACGAGCCAGGCGACGTGAGAGGGCTTGGTCCGGCCAGGGTAGAGAACGCCGGCGGCGCAGATGATGAGCGCGGAGACGCCGTTGGCGAAGCCCCACAGCAGCAGCAGCGCGGGGACCGATAGTTGGCCGGTGAAATGCAGCGCCGTCACGCCGCCGAGCAGGCAGGCGCAGTTGGCTGCCGAAGCCACCGCCGCCGCCTGCTGGCGGTCGCGGATATAGCAAAGGCGGCGCAGGAACACATACAGCCGCTGGAATGGATTGGCGAGCGCGAGGCACGTCAGCGGCAGCGCAAACTCCGGCGCCCAGAGCGCGAACACCGGAACGCTCAGCAGCACCGCGGCGCTGGTGGCCGCGCTGTAGATCATGACGACCCAGAGGCACGCCACCTCCAGGCGGCGCCGGTTGCGCTGGCCGTAGCGCGCCACCACTGCCGGCATCGAATCGAGGATCAGCGATGCCTGCCCGACCTCGATCAGCAGCGACACCGACATGACGAGCACGTAGCGGCCGAAATCGTCGAGCGGCAGCCAGATCACGCACAGGATGGTCAGGAGGAAGTTTCCGGCGCTGCCGAGCCCTTGATCGGCGAGGGCCAGGAAGATGCGCGCCTTCCATCGCTGGGCGAGGCCGCGGACCGCGCCGATGGCGCGCGCGCGCCGGCCCATCGTCGCTCCGTCACCGGGCAGGAAATCGCTGCCGGCCTTCGCGGGGGTGTCGGCTGTCATTCGGAAACCGTGTTGGGGATGCGCGGACCCGCGAGCCATTGGCGGCCGACACGCAGAAGAAAGAGCGGCATGCCGATGAAGTAGCGCGATCCGAGCCGGCGCGGCTCCTGGGCCACGCGATAGAGCCATTCCATCCGCAGCGTGCGGGCCCATTGCGGCGCGCGGGGCACGGCACCGGCCATGAAGTCGAACAGGCCGCCGACGGCAAAGCCGAAGTGGCACCCGGTTTCGGCGAGGTGGTTCATCAGCCAGAGCTCCTGGCCCGGATTGCCCATCGCGACGAGCAGGAGATCGGCGCGGGATTCGCGAATCCGGGCGGTGATATCGGCGGTGTCGGCGTCGCCCAGATAACCGTGGTAGCAGCCCGCAAGCTCATGGCGAGGGGAGGCCTCCAGGAGCCGCGCGGCGGCTCGCTCGGCGATGCCCGGTCGCGCGCCGAGAAAGAAAATGCGGTAGCGATGCCGCGTGTGCCGGAGGTAATCGGGGACGAAGTCGGTGCCGTTCAGGTTCTCCGGGAACCATTTTCCGAACAGCAGGCGGCTGGCGATATCGACGCCGATGCCGTCGTTAAAGACGATCGACTTGCGCAGCGCCGTGCGAACCTCGTCGTTGGCGACGGTGGTGTTGAGCGTGTGGGCGCTGGCGAACACCACGGCGGCGGGCTTGCCGTCCTCGAATCGCCTGTCGAGCAGCCGTGCGGCATCGTTGAAGGTGCTGACACCGACGCCGACATCCAGGATCGAGCGAACCTTGCCGCCGAGCGCGGAGTTGTAGAACGCCTCGTATTGCCGGCTGACCCCGGCCCAGTCGTAGCGGACGCTGGCGTCGATCGCGCGCCGCCGGTGGCCCTCGTAGTCGATGACGATATCGCGCCATTTGGCGAGGAACCGCGCCGCGGCCGCCTCGGCATCGGAGAAATCCACGATCAGGCCGAGCCGGTGGCGCTCGACAAGATGGCGGAACGGCGGAATCTCGTTGAGCACGGGGAACAGGCCCGCGGACAGGCCTTCAACGGCCGTCAGGCCGAAACCCTCGTAGCTCGAGGCGCTGGCGATCACCGAGCATTCGCCGAAAATCCGGCGAATGTTGCGTTCGGAGGGCAAACACACAACTTCGGTCGCGTCCGCGATGCCTGCATCGGCCGCCATGCGTCGCAGATCGGCGGCGGTGAGGTCCGATGGCCGGCCGAGGATTTTCAGCCTCCAGCCGGGGTCGCGCCGCGCCAGCGCGGCGACGAAGGCGATGAGACGGTCGAGGCGCTTGTTATGCGAGAAGCGGCCGAGCGACACGATGGTCTTGGCTGGCGCGCGCGACGCCGTGTCGGTGAAACGCGACAGGCTGACGCCGTTCTCGATCAGCGTCACGCCGCGCGAGCGGATGGTCCTGAACAGCGCCTGATCCGTGGTGCTGACCGAGGCGACGCCGGCATAGCGGCTGAGCATCAGCCGGGTCACCGTTGCGAAGTACAGTTTCTTGAACGACGAGGCGAACCGGGTATGGAAGTACCCGCCATGTGTCGAGAGCACGAGCCGCCGCCGATGCAGCGGCCAGGTGCAGGCCAGGAAATCAAAGAAGAAATCGACGCCGTGGACGTGGACGATATCGGCTCCCTTCACAGACTTCAGCACGCCGAACGCCAGCGGATAACGCGGCGAGCCGAAAAACGGGATGCGGACGATCTCGATGTCGTGAAATGTCTCGCGATGGGGCAGGCGCTCGCGACGTGGCGACTTGAACACGCGGTCGAGTGTTACCACGCGGACGCTGTGGCCTTTCTTGATTTGCGCGCATGCGAGTTCCCAGACGACGCTCTCCATTCCACCGACCGCTGGATGGAACTGCCGCACGACATGAGTGATCTGCATTGTTCGCCGAACCCGATCCTTGCTGAGAAGGAACACCCAACACCCAAAGCGGCCAACGCACGGCCGCTCGTTTCGTTTCGTCGATGTGAGGCATCGCATCCAAAAGCGTGGCGTGCGTGCACGACGCGGCAAGAGCCTCGAAGCGCGTGCCTCGAAGCATCGACATCGAACGCGCTGTCTTTGAAAATTGTTTGACGCTTTCCAGGCGAGGTCGCGGCACGTTGCCCGATATGCGGTGATGCGTGTGGTGCTCCGATATATTGCGCATTCATCGCAACAGGATCGAAACAAAACGTGAGAGCGCTGCGTTGCCTTATCGCGATGGCAACGCGGGATGCCTTGGTGTTGTCGCATGTCGGCGTTAGCGATTGTCGTCGATGACACGCGGTGTTCCATCGCGGTATCCGCGTGGTGTCATGGTGCGCGCAAAAATCTGGGCGCACAGAATCGAGGAGACGGCGCATCGGGTTTTCGCATCGCTTTCCCGTAAAATGGATAAGGCTTGTGCAGGGGGCGGCTGTCGCGACGGCAGCGATGCTTGCCGTGCCGCCGGTGTTGCACGCGGAACCGCTTCTTATGACTGGCGTGAATATCGCGGGGGCGGAATTCGCCAGTAAGAAGTTACCGGGCCGTGCCGGAACGGATTACTTCTATCCGCGCAAATCCACGATCGATCATTTTGCCGACAGGGGCATGAACACGATCCGGCTGCCGTTTCGATGGGAACGGATGCAGCCGGCGCTTCGATCCGATCTCGATACCGCCGAACTCGATCGTCTTGCCGTGGTGGTGTCGCTCGCCTCCGCGCGCGAACTGACGGTGATCCTCGATGTGCACAACTATGCGGCGTATCGCGAACAGCCGATCGGTACCGCGGACGTGACGGCGGATGCGCTGGCCGATGTCTGGCGGAGACTTGCGACACGCTTCAAGGACAATGACCGGGTCGTCTTCGGCCTGATGAACGAGCCCAAGGGCTTGCCGACCGAAACCTGGTTGGCGGCGGCCAACGCCGCCATCGCAGCGATCCGGCAGACGGGTGCGAAGAATCTGATCCTTGTTCCCGGAAACGGCTGGACCGGCGCGCACAGTTGGTTCGGTACGAGCTACGGCACGCCGAATGCTCAAGCGATGCTGGGTGTTACCGATCCGGCGAACAACATCGCCTTCGAGGTGCATCAATACCTCGACAGCAACTATTCGGGGACGCATCCGCAGTGCCGGGGCGAGCAGATCGGCGTCACCACGCTGCAGCGCTTCACGCAGTGGCTGCACGACCACGGCCAGCGCGGGTTTCTCGGCGAATTCGGCGGCGGCTCCGATCCGGTCTGCATGGCGGCGCTCGATGGAATGCTGACGTTCATGGAGCAGAACAGGGATGTCTGGCTCGGCTGGACGTACTGGGCGGCGGGTTTCTGGCCGCCGACCTATTTCACCAGCGTGCAGCCGATCGACGGGGCGGACCGCCCGCAGATGGCGGTCTTGCTGAAACACATCGGGCGGCGCTCGCCGGAGTGAGAAGCGATGTCCGCCTTCGCAAGACAGGCGCCGTTTGACGCGCCGTATTCGTTGCAGACCGGAGAAGCGGCCCCGCCTCTGGTTCTGTTCGCGCTTGTGTTCGGCGCGGTGGTGTTCAATCTCGCCCTCTGCTTCGCCAACACCAACGTCTTCCAGATCGGCGAAGCGCATGTGGTGGCCTGCGAGGCACTGATCCTCTCGCTGGTATTCCTCGTCGCCTATCGCGCCATGAACCAGCTTCATGTCATCCTGATCGGGTTCGTGGTGCTGTGGGCTCTGTCGTTCGCGTCGGTCCGATTCCTCTCCGGCTCGGACAAGACGATCGACATCAAGGTCATCCGCGACCTTGCCATTCCCATCGCGTTCTTCCTGCTCGGCACACGCGCGCGCAATATCAAGGCGGTCGATGCCATCGTCGCGACGATCGTTGCTGCGGTGCTGGCGTTGGCGGCGTTCGAGTATTTCTGGCTTGAGGCTTTTACTCGCGTGTTCAATGTCGCCCATTATTACATTGCGCGCGGCACCATCGAGGCGCGGCAGATCTTCCAGAATTCGGATCTGTTCGTGAGCGGCATTCGCCCTGCCGGCGCGCAGGGCGGCCGAAACCTTCTGCCGTTCATCGGCGATCACCGCGTGTCGTCGTTGTTCCTCGAGCCGGTGTCGATGGGGAATTTCGGCGTCGTCGCCTTCATGTGGGGCGCGGTGCGCTCGCGCTTTGGCGGCCGGATGCAATGGGGCATCATGTTGGGCGGGCTTGCCGCCATCGTCGCGGCCGACAGCCGCTTCGGCGCCTATCTCTGCGCGATCACGCTCCTGGTGTTGTTCCTGCCGCTGGCATGGACCACGCTCGGCACGCTGGTCCTGCCCGCTGCGGCGCTTGCCGTGCTTTCCGTTGTTCCTCTCATCGTCACCGGAAGCTACGATCCGCAGAATCGCTACATCGACAACGGCTTCGTGGGCCGTTTCGTCCTGTCGTCGGACATCCTCGCCAATTTCGATTTCTGGACTTGGTTTGGCCTCAAGGCGCCAAGCATGCAGGTGTTCGATTCGGGCTATGCCTACATCATCAGCCGGATCGGTGTCCTCGGCGTCGCGATCTTTTGGCTGACGCTGTTTTCCGTGCACGGACCGTCGCGGCAGTTCGGCATGTTCCGCAGCCTGGCGGCCCTCTATTTCGGCATGATCCTCTGCGTCAGCAATTCGCCCTTCACCATCAAGACGGCGGCGCTGCTGTGGTTCCTGGTCGGCGCGCTGTCGAAAGTCCCGGATACCGAGAGTGTCGTGGTGCGCCCTCTCGCCGTCCCCCGCACGACGTAGCGACCCGATCAGGCGAGCGCGCCGCGCACCAGCGCGGCATAGAAGCGCTCGCTGAGGCTGCTGGGCTTTGCGAGTCGCAGCCGTTCGAGACAATCGCGATTGTCTGCGGTCGCAAACGCACCACGCACCGCAAGACCGGCGAGTTCCGACGCTGAGGCGGACTTCAGCCGTTGCAGGGCGGGCAGAAGCTTTTGTTCGGTTGCCGTGAAATCTGTGCCGAACGGGAACGGCGGCAGCAATCCGGAGTCCGCGGCCGGCTTGAGCGCGCTTGCGATGGCGTCGGGGGTATTCTCGCGCGCCGACTTCGGCAGCTCGTAGCTGCGCTCGATCTTGCCGGCGTCCTTGGCCTGCCGCAGCAGTTCGTCCTGGAATCGCGAATCGGTGACTGCGAGCATCGCCGCGATCACCTCCCGGTCGCTCTTGTCGCGAATGTCGGCCACACCGTATTCGGTCACGACCACATCGCGCAGGTGGCGCGGGATGGTGGTGTGGCCGTAGCGCCAGCGGATGTTGGACTGCGCCTTGCCCTTTGCGGTGCGCGAGGCGCGCAGCATGATCGCCGCGCGCGCATCGTCGAGCGCGGCGCTCTGCACCACGAAATCGTGTTGGCCGCCGACGCCACTGACGATGCGGCCGTCCTCGAGGCCATCGGAAACGATGTCGCCGAGCAGCGTCGCCATCATCGCGTTGTTGATGAAGCGCGCGCCGGTGCGGGCGCGGCGCTTGGCCTGTTCGTCGCCATAGAGGGCATTGACGTAGGCGATGGCCGTCATGTGGAACTTCGCGGCCTCGTCGGCCGGCATCTCGCGCAGCGCACGGTAGAACGCGCGCGAGCCGACGAAGAAGCCGGCGTGCAGCACCGCGCCGTCGATCTCGCGCTTGAGGACGCCCGCCCGATAAAGATCGAGCAGGCCTTCGACGAACATTTCGGTGCAGCCGTAGAGCCCGGTCGTGAACGGCTTGGTGTACGTGGCGGCCTCCGGCGCGGCCTTCAACCGCGACAGCAACGCGCGAAAGTCGTCGTTGTGGCGATGGCGCAGGATCAATGCTTGCGCCACGGCGTCGCCGAGCGAGCCGATGCCGATTTGCAGCGTCCCGCCGTCCGGGATCAGGGCCGCCGCGTGAAGGCCGGCGGCGTAGTCAGCGAGCGAAATCGGTTCGCGCGGCGGCGCGAACAACGGGAAGTCCGTCGCTGGGCCATCGAGGAGGAGATCGAATTCGTCTGCCGCGATGGCGGCGTCGCCGCGCATGAACGGCAGTTCGGAGTTGGTCTGTCCGCAAAAGACGAAATCGGCCTTGCCGTCGCGGCGCAGCGCCAGAAGATCGAGTGTCAGATCGGGGTTGCAACTCAGGCTGAACGGGTGCGGCTCGCCGCTGCGGTGTGCGACAAGTTGCGCCACGACGTTGACGCCACGCGCGAGCACCGCCCGCAGCGCGTGGGTGTAGTTCGCTGAGATGTAATGGCGCTGCGCGTAGGGTGAGCCGAGCCACTGGCCGGCGAGGAAGAAGAATTCGTTGACCTCGACATTCGGCGGTACGGTGCCGGCGTGGATGGCTTTGGCATAGTCCAGTGCCGGATAGCCGGCGAACACGCGCTCCACCAGCGGCGCGAGGAAACGGCGCTCCAGGTCGCCCTTGGCGCGCGGCGCTTCGAGCGTCAGCCCGGTGAAGATCGTCAGCCGAATCGAGCGGTCCGCCACCGCGCGCGCATAAAGCGCGTTGGCGATGTGGTTGGCCTTGCCGAGGCCGAGCGGCAGCGCCAGCACGATGGCCTTGCCGACCCGTTCGATGATTGCGTCGGCGAGCCGCTCCGCATCCTCGAACGTGGCCGGGCCGATGTCCGGTCGATTCATTTCAGATTGTCCCAACCGGGATCGGGCTGGAACCGCGGGCCGTACTTCGTGGCAAGGCGCGACAGCGTGGCGCGCACATCGCCGATGCCGCGTGCGCGGGCATAGTGCAGCGGCCCGCCGCGGAACGGCGCGAAGCCTGTGGCGAAGATCATCGCGCCGTCCACCACGTCCTCGTCGGCCACCACGCCTTCGCGCAGGCAGGCGACGCACACGTCGAGCATCGGCAGGATCAGCCGGTCGGTGGCGTCCGGCGGCGGCACGCCGGCATCCTGCGGCTTGACGGCGTGGCCGTCCTTCCAGTCGTAGAGGCCCTTGCCGGTCTTGCGGCCGAGTTCGCCCTTGGCGACCTTGTCCTTGAGCCACTGCGGCGGCTCGGGCATCTCGCGGCTCAGCCCGCCGCGCAGCGTCTCGGCGACATGCAGGCAGATGTCGAGGCCGACCTGATCGGCTAGTTCGATCGGTCCCATGGGCATGCCGAAGTCTTCCGCCGCACGGTCGATGGTTTCCTTCTTCATGCCCCCGTCGAGCATCGCCATCGCTTCGAGCAGGTAAGGCGTCAGCGCGCGGTTGACGAGAAAGCCCGGCGCGCTTTTCACCGGCGCGGGCAGGCGGTCGATGCGACCGAGGAACGCGCGCGCGTCGGCCAGCACCTCGTCGGCCACCTGGTCGTGGCTGACGATCTCGACAAGCTGCATCCGCGACACCGGATTGAAGAAGTGCACGCCGACGAGGCGCTCAGGCCGCGCCAAGCCCTCGCGCAATTGCTCGAGCGGGATGCTCGAGGTGTTGGTGGCGAGGATCGCGCCGGCCTTCATCTTCGGCTCGATGCCGGCGTAGACCTTTTTCTTCAACTCCAGATTTTCCGGCACCGCCTCGATGACGAGATCGGCGCGCGAAACGCCCTCGCCCGCGAGGTCGGGGATCAGCCGGTCGAGCGCGTCGCGCACCTTGCGGCGGTCGCCGTGGCCGATCTTGCCGTAAAGCTCGGCCGCGCGCTTGATCGCGCCGGCCAGCGGCTCGGGCTTCATGTCGGCGAGGCTGACGGTGAAGCCATGCCATGCGCACCACGCGGCGATGTCGCCGCCCATCGCGCCGGCGCCGATGACATGGATATGGCGGCCATCCCATCGGCCGCCGGCCAACCCTTTGAGCGTGTTGCGCAGGAAGAACACGCGCACCAGGTTCTGCGCTGTCTCGGTGATCAGCAGCTTGGCGAACGACGGAATCTCCGCCTTCTGCATGGCATCGGCGTCGCCGCCGTGCTGCATCCACAGGTCGATCAGCGCGTGCGGCGCAGGATAGTGCTTGCGCGGCGCCTTCTTCGCGGCTTCGCGGCGCATGCGCGGCACGAGGACGGCCCGCGCCGGGCTGCTGTTCAAAAGCGGAATGAGCCAACCGGGCTTGGCGGCTCTCAGTTCGCCGGTGACCGCAGCCTTAACGGCGTTGCGCACATGGCGCTCCTGCGTGACGGCATCAACCAGGCCGAGCGCCTTGGCGCGGCGCGCCCGTTCGGTCTTGCCCGTCAGCATCATCGTCATCGCCTGGATCGGATTGATCCGGCGCGTGAGCCGCACCGTGCCGTCGAGGCCGGGATGCAGCCCAAGCAGCACTTCGGGGAAGCCGAAGCTCGCGTCGTCGATGGCGATGCGGCGGTCGCAGGCGAGCGCCACTTCAAGCCCGCCGCCGAGGCAATAGCCGTGGATCACGGCGACGGTCGGAAACGGCAGGCGATCGAGCCGGTCGAGCACGGCATGGCCGCGCGTCAGCGTCGCTTCGATGGGACCCGTCTCGGTGACGCCGCGAAACTGTGCGATATCCGCGCCGGCGATGAAGCCGCTGCGCTTGGCCGAGCGGATGACGAGCCCGCGCGGATGATCCTGCTCGAGCCTGGCGAGGATGGAATCCAATTCAACCAACGTTTCCTCGGACAGGGTGTTGGTGCTGGCATCCTTGCGGTCGAACAAAAGCCAGACGATGCCGTCCTCGTCGGTGCGCATGCGCCAGTGCTGCCACGAGCCGACATCCTGTCCGGCATCGCCAAGCGCGAATGGCCCGAGTTCGAGATCGCGCGGACCGAGAACGCCGAGCGCGGTTTTTGCAGCGTCGATTGTGGTCATCCGCGGCCTCTTAAATGGCTTCGATCAGCATCGCGCCGCCCTGGCCGCCGCCGATGCATTCGGTGGCGATGCCGCGCTTGTGGCCGAGCCGCTTCATGGCGTTGACGAGATGCAGGACGATACGGTTGCCGCTGGCGCCGACCGGATGGCCGACGCCGATGGCGCCGCCATCGACGTTGAGACGGTCGCGCGCGATGCGTCCCGCTGCGCCGTCGAGGCCCAGCGCATCGCGGCAGAACTCCTCGTCCTCCCAGGCGGCGAGACATCCCAGCACCTGGGCCGCGAAGGCCTCGTTCAGCTCCCACAGCTCGATGTCGCCGAGCGTCAGCTTGTGGCGCTTCATGAGCGCCGTCGAGCAATAGACCGGCCCAAGCCCCATGATCGACGGATCGAGCGCCGACCACTCGCTATCGACGATGACGGCTTTCGGCTTGAGCCCGTATTTCTGCACGGCATCCTCCGAAGCGAGGATCACCCAGGACGCGCCGTCGGTGATCTGCGAGCTGTTGCCCGGCGTCACCTTGCCCCACGGCCGCTCGAACGCGGGCTTGAGCTTGGCGAGCGAGTCCGCGGTGCTGTCGGGGCGCACGCCGTCGTCGTGGTCGTAGAGCGTGCCGTCGCGGGCGAAGGCCGGCTCCATCTCGCCCCTGAAATGCCCGTCCTTCTGCGCGGCCGCGAGCCGCTGCTGGCTCTCGGCGGCGTATTCGTCGGCCTGCCGGCGCGTGATGTCGAACAGGTGGCCGACCAGCTCCGCGGTCTGGCCCATGTTGAGATCGGTGATGGGATCGGTGAGGCCGCGTTCCAGGCCGATCACCGGCTTGAAGAACGACGGTCGCACGCTTGCAAGCGCGGCGAGCCTCGCCTCGATGTTGCGCGCGCCGAACAGGCGGCCGTACCAGCCGACCGCGCTGCGGCTGAACACCAGCGGGGCGTGGCTCAGCGCCTCGGCGCCGCCGGCGAGGATCAGGTCCGACGCGCCTTCGCGGATGGTGCGGTAGGCCGTGTCGATGGACTGCATGCCCGAGCCGCAGTTGATCTGCACGGTGAAGGCGACCATGCGCTCGCCCATGCCGAGCCGCAGCGCCGCGACGCGCGCCGGGTTCATCTCGTCGGCAATGACATTGACGCAACCCAGGATCACCTGGTCGAAGGCGTCCGGCGCGAACGGCTGTCGCAGCAGCAGCGGACGGCCGCATTGCACGGCGAGATCGACCGGCGTGAACGGGCCGGGCTTGCCGCGTGCCTTGATGAAGGGCGTGCGGCTGCCGTCGACGATATAGACCGGGCGCCGCGCTATTCCGCTGCGGCTGGCCGGGTCCGGGCTGTCGTTTGCGATGACACGTCTCCCTTGCTGAAGGTGCCGCGGGCCGTCAATTCTTCGGGTGCGAAATCATCGACCGCGATGGCGGCCGAGACGGCTTCCGCCGCGGTCCTGAGCTGCGCCGCCTCGTCGGCCGTGATGGTGCGCTGTTTCACAGCCTGGTCGATATCGCGCACGCGCGCGGTATGCATGCGGTCGCGGATCGGCTGCACGGCGGCGACCGCCGCGAAGGCGCGCTCCAGCAGCGCGACGCCATCGGCGCATGCGCTGTTCGCCGCCGACTTGAACAGGTCGGTCGTCAGCCGGTCGCGCGCGGGGCACGGCTCGGTGAGGATCGCGGCGCATTGCGCCATCACATGGTCGGAGGGGCCGCGCCGGCGCGGGCCGAACGGCTGGATCATGACGCGCAGGAGCCAGCCGACCGGCCGTACCGGGAAGTTGGCGATCAACTCGTCGAAGCGCGCTTGGATGGTGGCGAAGCTCGCCTCCATGCAATAGGCGACCAGCGGCAGGTCGTCATCCAGCCGGCCCTCGTCGTTCCAACGCTTGAGCACGGCGCTTCCGAGATACAGCTCCGAGAGGATGTCGCCGAAGCGGCCCGATATCATCTCCTGCCGCTTCAGGCCGCCGCCGAGGCTGAGGAGCGCGAGATCGACCGCGAGCGCAAACGCCGACGTGTAACGCCCGAGTTGCCGATAGTAATGCGACGTCGCGCCGGCATCGGGCCGCGGTGCGAACAGCCCGCCGGTCCAGGCGCGGCCGAGCGCGCGGAAGGCGTTGGCAAGGCTGTGGCCGACGTGACCCCAAAGTGCGGCGTCGAAGGTTTCGAGGCCGCGCTCGCGGTCGGGATCCTGCAGCGCCATCATCTCCTTGAGCAGATACGGGTGGCTGCGGATCGCGCCCTGGCCGAATTGGATCAGCGCGCGGGTGACGATGTTGGCGCCTTCGACGGTGATGCCGATGGGCACGCCGCGATAAAGGCTGCCGAGATAATTCAACGGCCCTTCGATGATGCCCTTGCCGCCGTGCACGTCCATCGCATCGTTGACGGCGACGCGCATGCGGTCGGTCGCCTGCGCCTTCATGATGGCGGTGACGACGGCGGGGTGATGACCGTCATCGAGCGCGGCACAGGTCATGCGGCGCGCGGCATCGAGCAGATAGGCGCTTGCGGCGATCCGCGCGAGCCGCTCCTGGATCGCCTCGAACTTGGCGATGGGCACATGGAATTGCTCGCGGATGCGCGCATAAGCGCCCGTGACGTTGGCGGCGAACGACGTGCCCGCGGCCGACAGCGAGGGCAGCGAGATGCCGCGCCCCGCCGCGAGTGCGCTCATCAGCATCTTCCAGCCTTTCCCGGCTTGGTCGACGCCGCCGATGATGTTGTCCATCGGAATGAACACGTCCTTGCCCCAGTTGGGACCGTTCTGGAACACATGCATCGCCGGCAAATGACGCCGCCCGATGCTGACGCCGGGAAGATGCGTCGGCACCAGCGCCAGCGTGATGCCGATGTCGTCGCGCTCGCCGATCAGGTGCTCGGGATCGTGAAGCTTGAACGCCAGGCCCAGCACGGTGGCGATGGGTCCGAGCGTGATGTAGCGCTTGTGCCAGTTGAGGCGGATGCCGAGTGTTTCCCGGCCTTCGTAGGTGCCTCGGCAGACCACGCCGGAATCGATCATCGAGGCGGCGTCCGAACCCGCTTCCGGGCTGGTGAGGCCGAAGCAGGGAATCTCCTCGCCGTTGGCAAGCCGCGGCAGCCAGTGATCCTGCTGCGCCTTGGTGCCGAACTTGATGAGCAACTCGCCGGGGCCGAGCGAATTGGGAACCATCGCCGTGACCGCAACCGCAAGCGAATGCGACGACAGCTTGCGGATAATCTCCGAGTGCGCGTAGGCGGAAAAGCCGAGGCCGCCGTACTCCTTCGGAATGATCATCGCGAAGAACTTGCGCGTCTTCAGATAATTCCAGACCTCGGGCGGCAGGTCGTGCCATTCCCAGTTGATCCGCCAGTCGTCGATCATGCCGCACAATTCTTCGACCGGGCCGGCGAGGAAGGCCTGCTCCTCCTCCGTCAGGCGTGCCGGCGCGAAGGCGAGCAGCTTGTTCCAGTCTGGATCGCCGGCGAACAGGTCGGCATCCCACCACACGTCGCCGGCTTCGATGGCCTCGCGCTCGGTGTCGGAGAGACTCGGCAGCGCATGTTGTGCCACGCGGAAGATCGGCTTGGTGATCCAATCCCGGCGGAATGACGATTGGGACATCGGAGCTTCCGGGCTTTGACGGCCGAGGGCGATTCCGCGGCGTCGGGAGGGTTTCTGCGAAGGCTACAACGTTCGCGTATTCAAATGCTTACGAATCAAGATGTTTACGGATTTGTGAATTACAACGGCTCGGCCCGGCGTCTTCGGCGGGTTCATGAAAAAAGCACGATGCCGGGTAAATCCGCCTGCGGTTTGAGGCGGCTGAAGAAGCCCGTCGCGGCGTTTTGTCCTTACGGCTCGATCGCTCGCGGTCGGCCATCGGCGCCGACGTGGACATAGGTGAACACGCCCTCTGTCACCTTGATGGCGTTGTCGCCGTCGCCGAAGCCGCGGCGGACCCAACTTTCGGTTTTCACCGTGATCGAGGTGCGGCCGATGCGCTCGATGGTGCTGAAGCAAGTCACCTCGTCGCCGACCATGACGGGGCGGTGAAATGTCATCGCCGTAATGGCGACGGTTACGACACGGCCGCGGGCGCAGCGCGCGGCGACTGAGCCGCCGGCAAGGTCCATCTGGCAAAGAAGCCAGCCGCCGAAGATGTCGCCATGCGGGTTGGTGTCGGCCGGCATGGCGATGGCGCGCAGCGCCGGCTCGCTTGTCGGGCAGGTTTCCCCGGCGTCGGATGGTTTCGCGGATGGGTCTGATGGCGCGGGAGAGTCTGGCATGGCGGCCTGCGAGGCGTGACGTTGCGGAGCGGCAGGCACCTTAGCTCAGGATGGTTGCGGATTGGATACGCAGGAGTACGCGGCCGCTGGCCTACGCCGCCGTGCCGCTTGCCGTCATTGTGTGGTGGCCCATTGGCCGAGCGCCTCGGTCATGATCTTTTCGCCGCTGTCGCCTTTCTCGAACGACAGCAGGGCGCGGCGGTTGTTGCCGTAAATGAATTGGATGCCGAACCAGGGCCGCTCCTTCAGAAGCTGGAGGTTAAGCCGCGCGTCGATCTCGATGGCCGACAGTCCGACGAGAAAGTAGTCGGGGCTGACCTGGACGATGCTGCTTCCGAGTTGCTGCCCGGTGCTGCGGTCGTCGGCGCCCATCTGGACCGCCGCGACGTTCAGGATGCCGCCGTTGGGTTTATCCGGCGGCAGATCGAACTTGAGGTCGATGGTGTGGCTCGCGGGCAGGGCGCGGTCGTGGTTGCGCCGGAGCGTCATCGTCAGGCCGAGAGGCGGGTCCGAAAAGCGAACCTCGGCCACGACGGCAAGCTCGGCTGGGCCGCCTGCCGCGGCCGGCGCCTGCTCGGTGCGCCATGTCACCGAACCGGCAAAGCGGTGGCCGTTCGGCTCCGACGCCGTTTCCTGGTAAAGCGCGGCCCGCTGCGCGCCGGGTGGCGGCGGCGCGGCGGGTGTGGCGGATTGCTGCCGTTCGGCGGATGCCGCGCGCGGTGCCGGTGGCGTGCGGCCGAAGGCATCGTCGGGCAGGAATACGCGAGTCAGCTCCCAATCGCCGCGCCATTGGAACAGCAGCACCAGCGGGCGCTTGATCGTGTCGCTTTGCGGCCGGACATCGACGCGGAATGCAAACGGACCGCCCGAGAAGAACGCATCGCGGATGGTAAGCCAGCGGAACGACGGCGCGGGCCATGAGGCCGGCGGTGCGATATCCCAGCCGCGGTCGTCGAGCTTGATCGTGCGCAGCAGGTTGGCGATGGCTTGCCGGCCGGTCAGCGCGGCGATGCCCCGCTCGTTCAGCGCGGCGACAGGTTGCGCGGCGGCAATTGCGGTGAGGTCGTCGCGCAGCCCTTGCTGCACGCGGCTCCAGTCGATCCGGCGCTCCAGCGCCACAGCGTCACCGTTTTCCAGCGCGCTGCTGAAGTCGTAGAACGCGATGGCGAACCAGGCCATCCAGGCGAGGGCGACAACAATCAGGATGACGGCGATTCGGGCAGCGCGCGCCCACAGCGACCGGCGGGCCGCAGGCGGTTTCGGCGGCGCGGGTTCTTTGGGCCGCGCCGGCGCTCGCACCGGCTCTTGAGTCCGTGCCGGCTCTTGAACTCGTGCGGAATCTTGGACTCGTTCCTGGACTCGTTCCGGGGCCCGTGCTGGCTCCTGAGCTGGCGTGGGGGCCTTCGGTCGTGGCGGCGGAACGGACGAAGGAGGCGCGGGGCGCTGTGCGGGCGATGCCGAGATCGGCGGGGCGGCACGCGACGGGGCAGCCGGGGCTGGTCGTGGCGATGCGGGGGCCGCCGCCGCTGCTGCCGGACGCGGACGGGCCGTCAGCATGTCCTCCGGCTTCGGGGGGCGAACCGTTGGGCTCATGATCGCGGCTTACGGTCCCATCGTGATGTCGAGCGTGCGCACGACGTGGCCGAATTTTTCCCGTTCGCGGATCAGGAAGGCGCGAAGGTCCTGGTCGTTGCTTTTCTCCACCCCTTGAATCGCCAATGCCTTGCGGATGGCGGGATCGTCGAGCGCGCGCAGCGTTTCCTTCTTCAACCGCGCGACAATATCGGCCGGGGTGCCCTTGGGTGCGAGCATGACGGTCCAGCTCGCCAGATCGAATTCCGGAACGCCGGCCTCCTTGAAGGTCGGCACCTTCGGCAGCGCGGAAGAGCGCGCGTCGCCGGTGATCGCGATCGCCTTGACCGATCCGGCATCGATGGCCGACTTCGAGACCGCGACGCCGCCATAAAACATGTCGAGATGGCCGCCGATCACATCGGTCACGGCTTGCGCCCCGCCGCGATAGGGAACGTGGCGGACGTTGAGACCCTTGAGCTTGTTCATCCACGCGCCCAGGACGTGGGGCGGGCTGCCGCTGCCGCCTCCATAAGTGTACTTGCCGGGGTTGGCGCGAACCTCTGCGATGAAATCCTTCAGGTTGTTGGCCTTGACGTTGCGCGACACGATCAGGACGGACGGGACCAGGCCGGTGATGGCGATCGGCTCGAAATCGTCGGCCACCGAATAACGAAGCGTCTTGGAGATCTGCGGCACGACCACAGCTTCCGAGGTGTAGCCGACGAACAGCGTATAGCCGTCGGGTTTGGCGTGCATCGCGGCGTTAAGACCGATGCTGCCGCTCGCGCCCGGCCGGTTGAGGATGACGAACGACTGGCCGAGGCTGTCGCCCAGCTTTTGCGCCACGGTCCGCGCGACAATGTCGGTCGAACCGCCAGCGCCATAGCCGACCACGATTTCGACGGTGCGGCTGGGATAGGGCTCCGCACCGCTCACGTTCGGCGATGCGGCCAAGGAAAACAGGATTCCCAGAAGCGACCAGGCCAGTCTTTTCATCCGTCCCTCCCGCACGGTTTCTCCTTCCGCGTCAAACCTGAAGGCCGCAGGGCCTGGGATTGGCGGAAGGAGATTCAGAGTCTCGGTTCGGCAGGATGTCAAACGCCCTTTCTTTGCGTTCGCTCCGGGGCGGCGTCGCACGCAGCCCCGGAACGACGGTCAAGAGCTTCTCGGCTCCTGCTAGAGCTTGGTCACGCGCGCGTGCAGGATCGCGGCGCGGCCGTTGCGCACCTCCTTCACGCAGCGCGCCAGCGCCGCCGGCACGTCTTCGGGGTTCGTGACGCGCTCGCCATAGGCGCCGAACGCCTCGCCGACCTTGGCAAAGTCGGCGTCGGGCACGAGGTTGGCCTGGAAAGCCTCGACCGATTGGGCTTCGCCCTTCGGGAACACCCGCAGCGTCGATTCCTTCACCGCCGACCAGCCGGTGTTGTCGAGCAGCATCACCAGGATCGGCAGCTTGTATTGCTTCGCCACCGCGAACACCGAGCTCGGGTTGCCGAAGTAGAAGCCGCCGTCGCCGACCACCTGGATCACCAGGCTGTTCGGCGCGGCAAGCTTGGCGCCGAGCGCAGCGCCGCCGGACCAGCCGAGTCCGCCGCCGCCGGAGCGCATGCAGGTGTTCGGCTTCGACCGCGTCAGTTGCAGCAGGCAGGCGCCGGCGTTGCGGACGCCCTCGTTCATCACGATGTCGTCGGGCTTAAGCAGCTTATTCAGCTCCGAGAACAGATAGTGCGGGTTGATCTCGCCGACCTTGCCCTTGTCGGCGGCCAGCTTGGCGACATTCTCGCGCCACGCCTTGCGCTCGGCCTCGAAGGCGGCGACGCGCTTGGCCGCGGCCTCCTTGAACTTCGGCGTGGCCTTGGTCTTCAGCGCCTCGAGCAACTGGCCGAGGATGCGGCCGGAATCGCCTTGCAGACGCAGGTTGCCGGGGAAGGTCCACATCGGCGACGCCGCCTTCAGCGTGTCGATGTCGATATGCGCCCAATACGATTTGTCGTTCGGCGTGATGTCGCTTGCGAACCACGGCACGTCCACATCGACCAGCAGGCCGAAGTCGGTCTTGGGCAGATGCTTGTTCGGCGAGTAGCCGAGGAAGCAGGGGAATTCGTGCGAGATGTTGAAGGTCTGATTGCCCTCGAAAACGGCGATGCCGGCAAACTGCGCCAACTCCTCGATCAGCTTGGGCGCGGTCGGCGATAGCCCGGCGTAGCCGCAAATCAGAATCGGATGCTCGGCGGCGATGATACGGTCCGCGAGTTGGGCGATCACCGCCGGGTCCGCGCCGCCCGATTGCGGCTGCGAGAACTGGTTGGCCGAATAGCTGCGCACCTGGTCGCTGGCCCATTTCTGCGTCAGCGTCTCGCGCTGCGCCATGAAGTAGACCGGCCCCGCGGGCTTCGTCTCCATGATGGTGTGGGCACGCCGCAACGCCTCCTTCACCACGACGCCCGACGGCAGCGTCCATTCCCATTTGACGTAGGGCCGCACCAGGCTGCCCTGGTCCACCGGCTCCTGCACGAAATGCACATAGGTGTCGCGCGAACCCACCAACTCGTTGTTGGAGGTGTAGGGGGCCTTGCCCGACATCAGCAGCGCGGGAAGCCGGCTGCGGAACAGGTTGTGCATGCCGTTTGCGGTGTTGGCGGTGCCGACATCGACATGCACCAGGACGGCCTGGCCACGGCCCGTCACCATCGCATAGCCCATCGCCATGTGCGCCGCCGTGTTCTCGTGCGGGCAGAGCATGACGTTCGGAATCTTCTCGCCGCGCTTGGTGCGGTTCGCCATCTCCTCGATGATCGGCGCATGGTCCGTGCCGAAATTGCAGAACAGATGCTCGATGCCGAGATCGTTCAGCCCTTCGAGGAAGTAATAAGCCGTGGAATGCTCGGGCGTGTTGCTCTTGGCTTCGGCGGCATTGGGTACGGCTTGAGACGCAACTTGAGACATGGGCTGAACCATCGGTTTGCGTGGGCGGACGGGTGTCTGGCCGATAATGTGCGACGGTTGGCGATCGGGATTCAAGCCCGATGCTGGAATGGCCGTGTACGCGGGACGCAATGCAGCCGGACACGGACGTGCGGGGAGGCATTGCTGGCACAAATGAGGCCTGATACCGTCCGCGCCCGATTTCGCCGCTCGACCGGCGCAACATGAACAAGGACCGACATCGCGTCCGACATAGGGGGGCAGCATGCCCGCATCGTTCCGTCTGTTTGCTCTTGTTGTTGCGGTCGTTGCTTCGATCGCGCCGAATTCTCTCGTAGCGGCGCAAGAGTTTCCGACGCGCCCCCTGACCTTGGTGGTTCCGCTTTCGGCGGGCGGCGCGATGGACATCGTCGCGCGCAAGATCGCCGACAAGATGAGCGAGCGGCTTGGGCAGCCTGTCGTGGTGGAAAACCGCGTGGGCGGTGGAACGGTGGTCGCCGCCACGTCCGTCGCGAAGGCGGCACCGGATGGATATACGTTGATGTTCACGCCGAGCGCGACGCTCACCACCAACGTCGGCGTTTACAAGCACCTGCCTTACGATCCCAAGCACGATTTCTCGTTGATCGCGCTGACATCCCAGGTCGGGTTTGTGCTGGTGGTCAATCCGGCGCTGCAAGTTCACAATGTCGCAGAGCTGGTGGCGGCGGCGAAGGCGCGCCCCGGCCAGTTGTTCTACGGATCGCCGGGAAATGCCACGATGCCGCATCTCGCGGGCGAGATGCTGAAGCGCGAAACCGGCGCGCCGATCACCCATGTGCCGTATCGCGGCAGCATTCCGGCGCTGAACGATGTGGTCGCCGGGCACACGCAAATGACCTTCACCGATCCGGCCATCTCAGCTCCGCTGATCCAGGCGGGGAAGCTGCGGCCGATCGGCGTGTCCTCGAAGGTGCGCGTCACCGCATTGCCGGATGTGCCGCCGCTCGCGGAGGCAGGCTTGCCGAACTTCGAGGCGACGTCCTGGCACATGATTATCGCGCCGTCGGGTGTTCCGCAGCCGGTCGCCGATAAGCTGCATGCCACGCTGAAAGCCATTCTCGGGCTACCCGAAATCAAAAACGCAATACTCCAGATCGGCCTGATACCGCTCGATACGCCGGACCGGGCTGAGCTATCGCGCTTTCTCGACGCCGAAATCCCGCGTTGGAACGGGCTGATCCAGGATCTCGGTCTGGCCGGCAGCCAATGACCGATCATCGTTCGGGAGCCGCCGTGCGGATCGACATGCATTCGCACGTCATTCCGTCCGCGTGGCCGGACTGGGGAAAACGCTGTGGCAGCGGTCCGTGGCCGAATGTGGTCGCCCGCGGCGACGGCGCGACGATGCTGATGATCGGCGACAAGCCGTTCTGTCCGGTGGACGAGCGTTTCTGGTCTGGCGCGAAGCGGATCGCCGACATGGATCGCTTGCGGGTCGATATCCAGGTTCTGTCGCCCGTTCCGGTGATGACCTGCTATTGGGCGGATGCCGAGGCCAACCGGCAGTTTGCGCGGATGCTCAACGAGCACATCGCGGCGATGGTGGCCGAGAATCCGTCGCGTTTCGTGGGCATGGCGACGCTGCCGATGCAGGACCCGAAGCTCGCGATCCGCGAATTGCAACATGTGCGCGACACGCTGCAAATCCGCTCCGTTCAGATCGGCTCGACCCCGGCGGGGCGCGAGCTGGACGATCCGGCGTTGTTTCCGTTCTTCGAGGCCTGCGCCGGCCTCGGCATGTCGATCTTCGTGCATCCGCTCGACCCGGTGGTCGGGCGTGAACGGCTGACCGCCTATTATCTCAACAACGCGCTCGGCAACGTCATGGAGACAGCGATCGCCATGTCCCGCCTGATCTGCGGCGGCGTGCTGGAGCGGCTACCGAAGCTGAGAATTTGTTTCGCTCACGCCGGCGGGGCGTTTCCCTACGTGCTCGGTCGCCTCGACCGGGCATTCCATGTGCGGCCGGAGACGCGCGAGCACATTACGCGGTCGCCGAGCGAATGGGCGAAAAGCATCTACGTCGACTCGCAGAGCCTCGACCATGCCAGCCTGCGGTTCGCGATGGAGAAGCACGGCGCCGATCGCGTGGTCATGGGCAGCGACTATCCGTTCGGCCTCGGCGAGCCCGATCCGGTGGGATTCATTGAAACGGCGGGACTCGATCATCAGGCCGCGTCGGCGTTGATGGACACAAACGTCCGCTCGTTTCTGTCGCTTTCGTGATCGGCGGAGCCGCGTTCAGGCGGCCACGTTCTCCGCCGCCGGCACCCGCGTCACCTGATGCGCTTGCAGGCGCGGCAGCACCTCGCGGCCGAAGCGCCGGATCTGCTCCAGGAACACGTCGTGCGGCATCGCGCCGACATTCATGTTGAGAAGCAGCGTGTTGGCGCCCATGCGCTCGGCGCCCTCGATCAGGCTCTCGGCGACCTCCTTCGGCGATCCCCAGGCCAGTTGCCCGATATCGATCTTCTTTTCGATGTCGGCGAGCGTGGTCCGCTGCATGGCCTCCCGATCGACGCCCGCGGCCGAGCGGTTCTCCGGCCGGATGTAGTCGTAGGACGATGACGACAAATAGCCTGTTCCCTTGGCCTGCGACTTCTGCTCCAGCGATCCGTGGTGCCAGAGCGTGTGCACGAAATAGAGATAGAACGGGCTGTATTCCTTGATCGCCGCGGCGCGGTCGGCGGCCACATAGGCGTCGGTGAACAGGCACAGGTGGTTCGGCGTGATGCGGTGACCGTGCGCGGCGAGCTGCTTGGCGAAATAGCCGACGATGTCGTGCGTCAGGCCTGGATGCAGGTCATGGACCACGGCGTTGAAGTTCTGCCGGCCGGCCCACTCGACGGTTTCCTTGGAGCCGGTGAAGGGCACCCAGACCGGCGGGTGCGGCTGCTGATACGGACGGGGCCAGATCGCGATGTCCTCGAACGACCAGAACCGGCCCTTGTAGGAGAACACCTCCTCGGTCCAGGCCTTGAGGATGATATCGACCGCCTCCTCGAAGCGCGCCCGCGATTCTGCCATCGGCACGCCGTAGACGTTGTATTCGCGCGGCACGCCGCGGGCGAAGCCCGACAGGATGCGACCGCGCGACAGGTTGTCGGCCATCGCCAATTCCTCGGCGATGCGCAGCGGATTGTGCAGCGGGACGAGATTGCCGAGCAGCAGGAACTTCAGCCGCTTGGTGCGTTGCGCCGCCACCGCCGCCATCATGTTGGGCGAATTCATCAGCCCGTGCGGCGTGGTGTGGTGCTCGTTGAGCCCCACGCCGTCGTAGCCGAGCCGGTCCATCTCCTCCCAGACCTGGAGGTGCTGCTCGTAAGTGCTTGCCCCGACCTCGGGATCGAAATGGGTGCGTGGCAGCGGGTAGGGCAGGTACTTCGATTCCTTGTATTGGTCGAAATGCTTGCCGTAGGCGAGAAGATCGAAAACGAAGACTTTCATCGCAATGGTCCTAAGCTCTGAACGATCCGGTTCTCGGCAATGGATGCGTCATGCCTGGCCGGAGCCGGGCATGACGCCGTAGCGCTATTGGCGTTTCTTTTTGATTTCCTCGCCCGAATTGATCACCGCGTGCAGGTTGCGCGCGTAATCGACCGCGCCGGCGACCGCCATATCGGGCGCGTTGCGGATGTATTCCTTGGCGCTGGTCAGCGCGATGCGCGGAGCCTTCAGCATGGCGGTGGTGAGCCGGTCCACGGTCGCGTCGAGCTGGGCGTCCGGCACCACGTCGGTGACGATGCCGTAGGACAGCGCGCGTTCGGGGCTGACCTCGAAGCTGGAATAAAGCATATAGGCTGTCGCCTTGCGCGGCACCCGATCCACGAACGACGACAGCACCATCGTCGGCATGATGTTGTGCGCCATTTCCGGCAGCGAGAAGCTCGCCTTGTCGCCGGCGATGGTGATGTCGCAGATCGCGGCGATGGCGCAGCCGAAGCCGTGCGCGCCGCCTTGCACGACGCCGATGACAGGGACCGGGCAGTTGCGGATCGCGCCATAGGCGTCGAACACCACGTCCGACATGTTGCGCCATTCATACGCGGTGGGCTCGACCTTGGGCCGGCCGGCGTTGTGGCGGCCGATGCAGAAGTCCTTGCCGGCGCCGCGCAGCACCACAATGTCGGAGGTCTTCGGGGCGCCTTCGATCAGGCGCGTCAACTCCTGCACCATTTCGTTGGTGACGGCGTTGCCCCGCTCCGGGTGGTTGAGTGTGATGCGCAGGATCGGTCCGTCCTGCTTCACCAAGATGTCGTCTGCCATTGCTTACTCCGATTATGCCGCTGGCGCGGCCCGCCGGCAGCATATCGTCTCGCGCCGACGCAGCGCCAGCACGGTTTCCGAAACCCGTTCGGCGCGAGCGCGGTTGGGCGCCGCCGTTGAAGCCTCCGGCGGGCCGCCTTATGGTGCGGTGATATGAAGCCTGCTCCCTTCCATTACCACGCGCCCAAGACCATCGGCGAAACGCTGGATTTGCTGGCGGAATTCGCCGACGACGACGGCCGCGTGCTGGCCGGTGGGCAGAGCCTCGTGCCCACGATGGCGTTCCGCTTGGCGCGGCCGCGCCACCTGGTCGATATCAACGGGGTGACCGAGCTGAATCGGCTCGTGGTCGAGGACGGCAAGCTCTGCATCGGGGCGGGCATCCGCCATGTCGTGTTCCAGAAGCCGGTCGAGGACGGCCCGCTCGGCCGGTTGCTCGCCGAAGTCGTCCGCCATATCGCGCATTATCCGATCCGCACCCGCGGCACCTTTTGCGGCAGCATCGCCCATGCCGATCCGGCTTCGGAATGGTGCGCGGTGGCCGCCGCTCTCGATGCCGAGATGGTGGCGATGAGCAAGCAAGGCGGCGAGCGCGTGATCCCGGCGCGGGAGTTTTTCCAGGGCATCATGACCACGGCGCTGCGCGAGGACGAGCTGCTCGCCGAGGTGCGGCTGCCGATCCTGCCGAAGGATACGCAGACCGGGTTTTGCGAGTTCAGCCGGCGCGCCGGCGACTATGCCATCGCGATGGCGGTCGCGACCTATCGGCTCAAGAACGGCATCATGAGCGACATGCGCATCGGCGTCGGCGGCACCGAAGCCTCGCCCCGCCGCGTGATCGAGGCCGAGCGGACGCTGATCGGCCGCCCGCCGAATCTCGGCACCTTTCAGGCCGCGGCGCACGCCGCGGTCAAGGTGGTCGACCCGCTCGAGGACGATACCGTCAGCGCCGACTACCGCCTCGGCGTCATGCGGACGATGATCGTGCGCGCGCTGGAAAAGGCGGGTGGCAAGCCATGAACAAGCATGAGCCGCCGGTGTCGGGCGCGACCAAGTGGATGGGCATGTCGGTCGAGCGGCTGGAGGACCCGCCGCTGGTGACCGGCCACGGGCGTTTCGCCGCCGACATCAACTTCCATCGCCAGCTCCATATGCGGATCGTGCGCTCGCCTTACGCGCATGCCAACATCAAGTCGATCTACACCGACGCCGCCCGCGCGCTGCCGGGCGTGGTCGCGATCTGGACCGCCGACGATATTCCCGACGTGCCGCCGATCGACTTTCGCGAAGGGCCGATCGAGCGGCTCGCGCCTTACCGCCAGCCGGTGCTGGCGCAGCACAAGGTGCGTTATGTCGGTGAGCCGGTTGCGGCGGTGTTCGCGGAGGATGCCTATGTTGCGGAGGACGCGGCCGACCTCGTGACGATGGATGTCGAGGAATTGCCGGTGCTGCTCGATGCCCGCGACGAGCCCGGCGAGTTTTCGTTCGGCCGCGACACCGAGGCGACCATCGTGCGCCAGGGTTACGGCGACGTCGAGGCGGTGTTCAGCACCGCGCCGCACATCGTCGAACTGAAGCTGACCAGCGGCCGGCATTCCGGCGTGCCGATGGAGACGCGCGGGGCGATCGGGAACTACAACGCCGCCCGCGACGTGGTCGAGCTGCACGGCGCCGCCAAGGTGCCGCACAAGAATAAAGAGTTGATCGCGCGGATGCTCAACCGCTCGCCGTCGTCGGTGCAGTGCTACGAGTCCCACGTCGGCGGCGGCTTCGGCATCCGCGGCGAGATTTACCCTGAGGACATCCTGGTCTGCGTCGCTGCGATGCGCTTCGAGCGCCCGGTGAAATGGATCGAGGACCGCCGCGAGCACCTGATCGCGGCGAACCATTCGCGTAATCAGCATCACCACATCAAAGCGGCCGTCACCGACGAGGGCGAAATCCTCGCCATCGACGACGAGATCTTCCACGACAACGGTGCCTACGTGCGCACCCACGCCACGCGCGTGGCGATGATGACCTGCGGCGTGCTGCCGGGGCCCTATCGCGTGCCGGGCGCATACCGCGCCGTTTGCCATTTCCGGCTGACCAACAAGACGCCGGCGGCGACCTACCGCGCGCCGGGGCGCTTCGAGACGACCTTCGTGCGCGAGCGGCTGATCGACGCCATTGCGCATCGGTTGCGGCTCGACCCGATGCATGTGCGCCGCCGCAACGCCGTCACCGTGGACGAGATGCCTTACAAGCGGCCGCTGGAGGCGCTGGGCGAGGAGATTCATTTCGATTCGGGCGACTATCATGCGCTGCTCGACAAGACGTTAAAATATGTCGATTGGCCCAAGCTCAACGAGGAACTGGCGGCGCGCCGCGCCAAGGGCGAGATGGTCGGCGTGGGCCTTGCCATGTTCATCGAGAAATCGGGGCTCGGCCCCGCCGATGGCGTGCGCATCCAGGTCGATACGTCCGGCGCGGTCGAGGTCATCACCGGCGGCGCTTCGATCGGGCAGGGGTTCGAGACGGTGATGGCGCAGGTCGCGGCCGAGACGCTCGGTACCGATTACAAGAGGCTGCGCGTCGTTCACGGTCAGACCGACCGCATCGAGCACGGCATCGGCGCACATGCCTCGCGCGCCACGGTGATGACCGCTTCGGCCACGCATAACGCCGCCCAGAAGGTGCGCGAGAAGGCGCTCGATATGGCCTCCGAGCTGCTGCAGGCGCCCGTCGATACGCTCGATATCGTCAACGGCGAGGTGGTCATCGCCGGCCGCAAGGGCGGCCCTTCGGTATCGCTCGGCGCGATTGCCGCGGCGCTCGCGCCAGCCTCCAAGGTGCGCGGCCCTCGCGAGCCGGGACTGTCCGCCGAAGGCTGGCACTACGCCGATCATCAGGTTTACCCCTACGGCAACCATCTCGCCGTGGTGAAGGTCGATCCCGACACCGGCGGCGTGCAGGTGTTGCGCTATGTCGTCAGCTACGATGTCGGCCGCGCGCTCAATCCGACACTGATCAAAGGCCAGATCGCCGGCGGCTTCGCGCAGGGGCTCGGCGGCGCGCTGATGGAGGAGTTCACCTACAACGACCGCGGCGATCCCTTGGCCTCGACCTTCGCCGACTACCTGATGCCGACCGCACATGAGGTGCCGGATGTGGAGATCGTGCTGACCGAGGATCACCCGTCGCCGCTCAATCCGCTCGGCATCAAGGGGGCGGGGGAGAGCGGCGTCAACGCGGTGGGCGGCGCCATCGCCTCCGCCATCGACGACGCCATCGGCATTCCTGGTGCAATCACGGTGCTGCCGGTGACGCCGCAGCGGCTGAAAGCGATCATCGACGGGAAGGCATGATAAGCGCACGCCCCGAAACGACCGCAGCTATACTGTAGGACGGAGACCTTAAGGACGTGACCATGAACACCAACGTCGATCCGCGCAGCGCCGCCGCGAAGTCCAACGCGCCGAAGCAGGATTTGCGCGCCTGGCTTGCGATGATGGAGGCGGCCGGCGAGGTGACGCATATCTCGGGCGCGGAGCGCGAGCGCGAGATCGGCGGCATCGTCGACATCCATCAGCGCAAGATCGGTAATCCGCTGGTGCTGTTCGACGACATCCCCGGCTATCCGAAGGGTTATCGCATCCTTGCGAACCTTTTGACCTCGATCCGCCGCATCAACATGACGATGGGCAATCCGCCGGATTGCACCGAGATCGAACTGGTGCGCCACTGGCGGCGCTACATGAAGGAGGCCAAGACCATCCCGCCGGTCGAGGTGGCAAGCGGCGCGCTGCTGGAGAACGTGCTGACCGGCGACCAGATCGACCTGTTCAAGATTCCCGTGCCGCGCTGGCACGAGCATGACGGCGGCTACTACATCGGCACCGGCGACATGGTCATCATGCGCGATCCGGACACGGGCTGGATCAATTACGGCGCCTATCGCGTGCAGGCGCACGAGAAGAACATCGCCACCGTGATGTGCTCAAAGGGCAAACACGGCGACATGATCCAGAAGAAGTATCACGAGCGCGGCGAGCCGTGCCCGGTCGCCGTCGTGTGCGGCATGCACCCGGCTTTGTTCATGATCGCGGGCCTGGAAATCCCGCATGGCAAGAACGAGTACGATGCGGCCGGCGGCCTCCTGGGCGAGCCGGTGCAGGTCATCAAGGGGCCCAAGACCGGCCTGCCGATCCCGGCGCACGCCGAGATCGCCTTCGAGGGCTTCATCCATCCCAACGAGAAGATCGACGAGGGCCCGCTCGGCGAATGGACCGGCTACTACGCCGGCGGCCTGAAGAAAGAGCCGGTGATCCGCGTCGAGACGATGATGCATCGCGACAACCCGATCCTGCTCGGCGCGATCCCCGGCATTCCGCCCGACGACGATTCGTTCTATCGCGGCTCGTACCGTTCCGGCGCGGTGTGGAACCAGCTGGAGGCGGCGGGCGTGCCGGAGGTGAAGGGCGTGTGGTCGCATGCGGCCGGCGGCAGCCGGCTCTGGCTCACGGTTTCGATCAAGCAGATGTATGCCGGCCACGCCAAGCAGGCCGGGCTGATCGCCTCGCAATGCCACGCCGGAGCCTACGTCAACCGCTTCGTCGTGGTGGTGGACGAGGACATCGACCCCGCCAACATGGACAAGGTGATCTGGGCGATGTGCACGCGCTGCGATCCGCGCGAGGGCATGGAGATCCTGCGCGGCTGCTGGTCGTCGGCGCTCGACCCGATGGCCTATTCCGAGAAGGACCCGCGCAACGCCCGCGTCGTCATCGACGCCTGCAAGCCGTTCGGCCGCCGCGATACGTTCCCGATCGAGGTTCGCGCCAGCAAGGAGGTCGAGGACCTGGTGCGGGGCAAGTTCGGCGACAAGCTGCCCAAATAGTTTCGAACGAGTAATTTCGGACACGTAATCTCGAAGGCCGGACGATGACCGAAAAGATCGACATCACGCTCACCGTCAACGGCCGCCCGCACGCGGTCCGCGTCGAGCCGCGCAAGACGCTGGTGGACACCATTCGCGACGATTGCGGCCTCACCGGCACGCATATCGGCTGCGAGCACGGCGTCTGCGGCGCGTGCACGGTGATCGTCGGCGACCAGGCGGTGCGCTCCTGCCTGATGTTCGCGGTGCAGGCGCGGGGCAAGACAATCCGCACCGTCGAAGGCCTTGCGGACGGCAAGACGCTGCATCCGTTGCAGCGCGCCTTCATCGCCCATCACGGCCTGCAGTGCGGCTTTTGCACGCCGGGTTTCCTGATGCTGACGGCGAACGTGCTGGAGCGGGACCCGGACATCGGCGACGACGAACTGATCGACGTGCTGTCGTCGAACCTGTGCCGCTGCACCGGCTATCAGAACATCATCAAGGCGGTGCGTGCCGCCCGCGAGGAGATGCGCGCTTCGGCGCCGGTGTCCGCGTCCCCGACCGATACCGACACCCGGCCGCATGAGGAAGCGCCGCCGCCTGAGCTGCTGGCGCAGGGTTGAGCCGGCGCGAGCCACCGAAGGCCTGCGCGCGGGCTCAATGGCCGTTGATGGCCTGCTTCGTCTCCTCCACCACGTCCTTCGGCGTGGCGTAAAGCTCGGTCAGCAGCGCCTCGATCTCCGGACCGCTCACTGGATTGACCTCCTGGCCGCGCGCGCGGGCTTCGGCGACGAAGGCGGGGTCCTTCATCGTCTGGTCGAAGGCCGTGCGCAGCGCGGCGGCGCGGTCGGCGGGCAGGCCGGGCGGCGCCATGAACGGCCGCCCCATCGTTTGCCGGCTCAGCACCAGCTTGAGGACCTGGCGCTGCCGCTCGTTCTTGGCAAACTCGCCGATCAGCGGCACGTCGGGCAGGTCGGGGCTTTTGTGGAGGTTGAGCTGCACGGGGATGCTGACCGTCTTTTTCGCGATCCAGTCGGGCTTCAACGCCTTCAGGCTCGACCACGACCAGCTTGCGCGCCCGTCCACCTCGCCGCGCTCGACCGCCAGTGCCATTTCCGTGGTGCCGGGATAGCCGCTGATGAGGCGAAGCTTCACGCCGAACACGTTCTTGAGCATCAGCGCGTAAACGTCGGGATCGGAACCCGTGCCTTCGCCGCCGACGGTGAAGGGCTTCGTCAGCATGTCGGCCCAGGTCTTGATGCCCTTGTCGGCCCGGATCACGACGACCGCGGCTTCCTCGGTCCCGCTGCCCAGCCACAGGAACTTCGTCGCTTCGAACTGCGCCGGGCTCGTTCCGATCAAAGGCTCCAGGGCGATGCCGCGGCCGAACATGCCGAAGGCGGTGCCGTCCTTTGGCGCGACGTTGTAGATCATGTTCGCCGCCCGCATGGAGCCGGCGCCGGGCGCGTTCTGCACCACGACAGCGGGGTTGCCGGGAATGTGGCGGCCCATGTGGCGGGCCAGGATGCGCGCGTAGGTGTCGTAGCCGCCGCCCGAACTGTAGCCGACGGTCAGCGTGATGGTCTTGCCGCGATAGAAATCGGCGACCGGATCTGCGCGGATCGGTTGTGGCAAGACGACGGCGATAGCGGATAGGGCGAAAATCGCGGCTCGAACCATTGTCGTTTGCTCGGCTTGAATGGTTGCTCGGTGTTGCGGCGCTTCCCTATAATCGTTCCACTGAAATCACGGACTGCACCAGGACAGCGATGAAGCCGCCTCCCTTTCAATACCATGACCCGAGGACCCTTGCCGAGGTCGTCGGCCTGCTCGGGACGCTCGAAAACGCCAAGCTCTTGGCTGGCGGCCAGTCGCTGATGCCGATGCTCAACATGCGTTTCGTGCTGCCCGACCATGTGATCGACCTCAATCGCGTCGAGGGCCTCGCCGGCATCCGGGACCTGGGCGATGTGATCGAGATCGGCGCCATGACTCGCCAGCGCGAGATCGAATTCTCGGAGGTCATCAAGGCCAAGTGCCCGCTGCTGCACGAGGCGATCCAGTTCACCGGCCACCGCCAGACCCGCAACCGCGGCACCATCGGCGGCTCGCTCTGTCATCTGGACCCATCCGCCGAGCAGGTGACGGTGGCCGCCGCCCATGACGCGACCATCGTGGTGGCTGGGCCGAACGGCACGCGCGAGATCGCCTTTGCCGATTTCCCCGCGGGCTACCTGACGCCCGCGATCGACCTGAACGAGATCGTCACCGCGATCCGCATTCCGGTCTGGCCCGCCGGCCACAAGTCGGCATTCATTGAATTTGCCCGCCGTCACGGCGATTTCGCCATTGCTTCAGCGGCGGTGCTGCTGCAGATCGACGGCGGAACGATCGCCCGTGCCTCGGTCACCGTCGGCGGTGTCGCGGTGGCGCCGGTACACGTCCGCGAGGTCGAGGAGACGATCGTCGGGCAGGCGCCGTCGAGCGCACTGTTCCGCGCGGCCTGCGAAAGCTGCCGCTCCATCGAGGCGATGGGAGATATCCACGCCTCGGCCGAGTACCGCCAGCACCTTGCCGCGGTGATGGCGCGTCGCGCGTTGGAGCGCGCCTGCGGTTTTCCGACGCCGGGGGCGCTGCACTGATGAGCGAGACACGCACCATCACCGTTACGGTCAACGGCACCGCCTATAATAAAGAGGTGCCGGTCCGCATCACGCTGGCCGACTTCATCCGCTATGAGCTGAAGCTCACCGGCACGCACCTGGGCTGCGAGCACGGCGTCTGCGGTGCCTGCACCATCCTGTTCGACGGCCGCTCGGCGCGCTCCTGCCTGATGCTCGCGGTGCAGGCCGACGGTCACGAGATCACCACCATCGAGGGGATCGCGCTGAGCCCCGACGTGCTCCATCCTTTGCAGGAGGCGTTCCGGGATAACCACGGACTGCAGTGCGGGTTCTGTACGCCGGGAATGCTGACGACGCTGCTCGAATTCCTGCGCGACAACCCCGATCCGACCGAGGAGGAGGTGCGGGTTGCCATCTCCGGCAACCTCTGTCGCTGCACCGGATATCAAGGCATCGTGCTGGCCGCGCTCGATGCCGCCAAGCGGCTGAGGGAAGCGAAAGCCTGAACCTCGTCGCCCTGCCCCCACCACCGTCGCGAGAATTGTGATCTCATGCAACTCGATCCGCGCAACCATCACGCGCGCGGGCGGTGTATGCTAACGTCACAAAAAAGAAACCACGACGGGGAATAGCGATGGAGAGACGCGAGTTCATCGCGCTGCTTGGCAGCGCGGCGGCGGCCATACCCGCAGCCGCGCAAGCCCAGCCTGCCCGGACGGGACGCCCATTCGCGGAGCGGCTGGTCGGTACCTGGGGTTTCGTGTCCTCGGTGGATACGCGCAGGGACGGCAGCACATTCGACCGCTGGGGGCCGGACCCCAAGGGCGTGTTCATGTTCGACCGTGCCGGCCACTACTCGCAGATCATCGTCGGCTCGGAGTCGCGCGTGTTTGGCGGCAAGACCTTCTGTTCGTTCGGAACCTACACTCTCGACGAGGGCAGGAGGTCGTTCACGACCCACATCAAGGGCTGCTCGGTGTCGAGCCTGATCGGCGTCACGCAGGTGCGGTCGATCCTGGTGCTGACGTCGAGCGAACTCAAATACACCAATCTCATCGTCGCCACGGGAGCGACGGCGACGGTGCTGTGGAAGCGGCTGGCGTGATCGCGCGGCGGGCGCGTGCTTCTCAAGCCGCTTGTGGATGGAATCCGCGCAAAGCCGCGACGGCCAGCGCAACGAACACGATCAGCACCGCCGCTTGCGCGATCAGGAACGGCGATTCCGATTGAGTGGGCGCCAGCGCGCGCAGCGCCGGAATCTTGTTGAACAACTGTGCCACCAGCACGAACACGTTGAGCCAGAGCGCGACGATGGCGGTGATGACGTAGGCGCTGCGCCAGGCTCCGCGCATCCGGAAGGCATAGCGCGCCAGGACGGTCACCAGCAGCACCGCGAGAGATACGATCCCGGTCCAATGCGAGGGCAGCAGCCGCTCGAACGGAAAGCCGAACCCGGTGATGCCGGTCAGCGCGGTGGCGGCGACGAAGATCGCCGTCCAGCCGTCGAGCCGGTTCGATGACAGCATCCCGCGCAGGACGATCAGGCCCGAAACAATGCCGATCAGGCTGATGATGACGTGCACCCAGGTGAATGTCGAAAACCCGAGGATCATCGTGCTCCTCCCCGACAGGTTTTGTTGAAGGTTACACCGGAGCCGCGGTCACCGTCCCTTGGTTCCGGAAGCCTGGGCTCTGAAAATCGCACGGCCGTTCCCCCGGAAAGGCATGTCTTGGAAGCATGTCTTGGAAGCATGTCTTGGGAGCATGCCTTGGAAGCATGTCCCGGCTCTCGCTTACCGGCGTTTATTCCGGGCTGCGGCAAGGCGCGTATTGAAAGTCCAGTGTCGGCCGCGCATGCTCGCAATCCGAGAGGCGACGGAGGAATGCTATGGTGAGAGTGTATTCGCGGCTGGCGGCCGTTGCGGGGATCCTGGCCGTATTGGCGGCCCCGGCCGCCGCCCAAGAGGATTACCCGAACAAGCCGGTGCGCGTCATCGTGCCGTTCGCGCCGGCCGGGCTGAACGATATCCTGGCCCGCACGGTCGCGGCCGGCCTTACGGAGCGGCTCGGCAAGCAATTCATTGTCGAGAACAAGACCGGCGCGGGCGGCATCGTCGGCAGCGAATTGGTGGCGAAGTCGGCGCCCGACGGCTACACGCTGCTGATCGTTTCGATCGCGCACGCGGTCAATCCCGCGCTCTACAAGCTGCCTTACGATCCGCACAAGGCATTCGCGCCGGTGGCGATCCTGGCCTCCAGCCCGAATGCGCTTGCGGTCTATCCGGGACTCCCCGCGAAGAACCTGAAGGAGTTCATCGCGCTGGCCAAGGCGGAGCCGGGCAAGATCCAATACGGCTCGGGCGGCGTCGGCGGCTCGCTGCACCTCGGCATGGAGTTGTTCAAGCTGGTGGCGAAGGTCGATCTGCTGCATGTGCCGTTCCGCGGTGCGGGCCCGGCGGTGATCGACGTCGCCGGCGGCCACACCAAGGCGATCATCGCCACGGTGACGACGCTGGCGCCGCATATCCGCAACGGCAAGCTGCGCGGCATTGCCATCAGCGGCAAGAATCGCAGCGCCGTGCTGCCGGACCTTCCCACTTTCGACGAGGGCGGCCTGGCCGGTTACGAAGCCGGCAACTGGATCGGCATCGCTGCGCCGGCCGGCACCCCCGATGCCATCGTCCAGAAGCTCAACGCCGAAATCGCCAAGATCCAGGACGGCGACGAGTTCAAGAAGAGGCTGGAGGCTGACGGCGCCGAGATCGTCAAGATGAAGCCTGCCGAATTCGACGATTACATGAACAGCGAAATGGAAAAGTGGGGCCGCGTGGTGAAGGAGGCCGGGATCAAGGCGCAGTAGCGCGGCGGACCCGCTCTGCGCTTCGAAAGCGTGATGCAACAGGATACGCGGGCCTCCCGGCAAGAGGAGGCCCGCAAGGGAGGGCGATATGGAAGTGCTTTATATCGCGTTCGGATTCCTGATCGCGATCTGGATCGCAGTGCTCTGGGGCTCGCGTTATTTCGGCTCCGCGCCGTAGTGCAACGCCCGCCGGTCTGGCTTGGACACGCCGGCAAGATGCTTGCAGGCGTGAAACTCACCCGCACGCGCCGATCATCTGCACGATGGTCATCGGCGGCAGCGGGAATTGGCCGATCTGCACGTTGAACGGCGTCAGCGCATCCTCCACCGCGGAGATGAGTGCGGCGGCCGTGGGGATCGTGCCGGCCTCGCCGACGCCCTTGACGCCGAGCGGATTGAGCGGCGAGCGCGTCTGCTTGTAGAGCGTGTCGAGCATCGGCACCTCGGTCGCGCTCGGCAGCAGATAATCCGCGAACGTGGTCGTGACCGGCTGGGCGCTGTCGTCGTAGCCCATCCACTCGTAGAGGGCGTTGCCGATGGCGTGCGCGACGCCGCCGTGAATCTGGCCGTCCACCATCATGGGGTTGATGAGCACGCCGGAGTCCTGCAGCGCGACATAGCGCAGGATTTTGACTTGGCCGGTTTCGATATCGACCTCGACCTCGCAGGCATGGCAGCCGTTGGCATAGGCCAGCGCGTCGGTGCGGTGGTTGACGTTGGCTTCGAGGCCGGGATCGACGCCCGCGGGAAAGCCGTAACCCGGCGCGCCCTGGAGGATGCGCGCGATCTCGCTGAGCTTGACGTTGAGTTGCGGCGCGCCGACCACGCGCACCTCGCCGTCCTGCAGTTCGAGATCGTTCTCGTCGGCCTCGAGGATGTGGCTTGCGACCTTCTTGGCCTTGTCGGCCACGGCCTTGGCCGCGAGCATCACCGAGGAGCCGGCGGTGACGGTCTGACGGCTGGCGAAGCCGCCGAGGCCGAGCGAGACGCCTGCGGTGTCTCCGGCCACGACGTTGATCCTGTCGATGCCGACGCCGAGCTGGCTTGCGGCGACCTGCGCCAGTGCCGTGCCGAGTCCCTGGCCCATCGCGGAGGCGCCGGTGAACACGGTGATCTTGCCGGTCCGGGAAATCCGCACCAGTCCCGACTCGAAGGGGCCGCGGCCCGAACCCTTGACGCCGTGCGCCAGTCCGACTCCGAGATAGCGGCCTTGCTCGCGCATCGCCGCTTGCCGCTTGGGGAATTCGTCCCAGCCGATCGCCTTCAAGACCTCGGCCTGACAGGCGGGATAATCGCCGCTGTCGTATTCGATGGTCATGCCGGAGCGCGCCTTGATCGGCTTGCGGTAGGGCATCTTGTTCGCCGGGACGAGGTTGCGCCGCCGCACCTCCGCCCGATCGAGCTTCATGCCGTGCGCGACCAGGTCCATCAGCCGTTCCATCGCGAACGCCGCCTGCGGGTAGCCGGCGCCGCGCACCGACGACACCGGCGTCTTGTTGGTCATCGCGATGGTGATCTCGACCGAGAGGCTTGGAATGGTATAGGGCCCGCTCATGGTCGAAGCGGAGTTGTAGGGGATGTTGGGATCCTGCAGCGTGTAGGCGCCGGTGTCGTGCAGGAGCTTGCCGCGGATGCCAAGCACTCGGGCATCGTCGTCCACCGCGATTTCCAGCGCCCAATACTGGTCGCGCTCGTGCACCGCGCCGGTGAAATACTCGCGCCGGTCCTCCGCCCATTTGATGGAACGGCCGGTGAGCTTGGCTGCCGCCACCACCGCCACGTCCTCCGAATAGACGCAGAGCTTGGCGCCGAAGCCGCCGCCGATATCGGGGGCCGCGACCCGCAGCCGCTGGTCGAAGTCCATCAGTGTCTCGAGCGTCTGGGCGAGATCGTGCGCCTTTTGCGTCGAGGAATAGACGGTCATGCCGCCGTCGGAGGTGCGGACCTCGGCGACGGTGCCGCGCGCCTCGATCGAATGCGCGCCGCCGCGGTGCTGCCAAAGTTCCTGACGGAAAACGTGCGCTGCGTTGGCGAAGGCCTGCTCGGCATCGCCGAAGCCGACCTTATAAGTGGTGATGACGTTCGAGGCGAGCTCGCGGCGCACGGTGGGGCCGTCCTTGGCCGTGCGCACGTCGGCGACGAACGGCAGCGTTTCGTAGTCCACCATGACCAGCGCCGCGGCGTCCTCGGCGAGGTAGCGGGCATCCGCCAGCACGATGGCGACCGGCTCGCCGACATAACTGACTTCGCCATCGGCCAGCGCGAAGGCCCACGCTTTGTCGAGCGGCATGCCCGAATTGGAATGCCGAACCATGCGCCGCTCCGCCATCACCGGCGCAAGGTCGTCGAGGGTGAGCACCGCATGCACGCCCGGCGCGGCCAGCGCCGCGCTCTTATCCACGCTCTTGATGAGTGCATGAGGGTGGGGGCTGCGCACGAACGCCGCGTGCCACATCCCGGCAATCGTGATGTCGTCGAGGAAACGCCCGCGGCCCCGCAGCAGCGGTTCGTCTTCCAGGCGGGTGACGCGGGAGCCGATGATGGAAGGTTGTGACAACTCGGGCCTCTCAACTGTCGCGCCCGGATACGGCCAGGCACTCGTCAATCGCATTCCGACTTTAAAGACGCAAATGGCCGGGACAAGCCCGGCCATGACGGAAATGAATCGGCGTCATGCAACCCGGCATCGCTTCCGGGCGATGCTCCTCAGTGAGGCCGCTCGATCATGAAGGCTGCCGGGTCACTTACTTGGTGATGGCCTCGCCGGCCTTCTTCAACACGTCCTTCGGCGTGGCGTAAAGCTCGGCCAGCAGGTCTTCGAGCGCCTTGGCGCTGACTGGATTGACGTCGAAGTCGAGTTTCTTGGCCTCGGCGAGATAGTCCGGGTCCTTCATCGTGTCGTCGAACGCCTTGACCAGCGCCGCCTTGCGATCGGCCGGAATGCCGGGCGGAGCGGCGAACGGCCGCGCCATCTCCTGCGCCGCGAGGATCAGCTTGAGGATCTGCAGCTTTTCCTTGTCCTTGGTCATGTCCATGACCAGCGGGACATCGCCGACTTCGGCCGCGATCTCCGGCGACTTCTTCAGCGACGATTGGACGATGACGTTCAGCTTCTTTTCCTTGAGCCACTTCCCATGCCGCGCCTTGAGCGTGCTCCAGGAAATGCCGCAGAGCCCATCGACCTCGCCGCGCTCCATCGCGAGAGAAATCTCGTTGGTGCCGGGATAGCCCGGCACCAGCTTGATAGGGGCGCCGAACACGTTCTTGTAGAGTCGGGCGAACATGTCGGGCTCCGAGCTCGGGCCTTGGCCGCCGAGCGCGGAGGGCTTTTTCAGGAAATCGTCCCAGGTTTTGATGCCGGTGGCGGCCCAGGTGACGCAGGTGCTGACGTCGTCGGTGACGCTGCCGAGCCAGGAGAACTGCCGGGAATCGAAGGTCGCGCCGCTATCCAGCAGCGGATTGATGCCTGTGGTGCGGGCGAAGGTGCCAAAGTAGGTGCCGTCCTTCGGCGCGGCGCTGAAGATGTAATTCGCCGCGCGCAAGCTGCCCGCGCCGGGCATATTCTGCGGCACGACGTTCGGGTTTCCGGGAATGTGCTTGCCGATGTGGCGGGCAAGATGCCGAGCGTAAAGATCGTAGCCGCCGCCCGAGGAGAAACCGATGGCAAGGGTGACGTTTTTTCCTCTGTAGAAATCCGCGACGGATTGTGCGTGCGCGGATGCTGCGAGTGTCATCAAAGCGGCGGCGACAACAACGATGCGCATGGCGAAATCCTCCCCGTCAGGATGGCCGGCCGGATTCTTGTAAAAATGGCCTGTTGCGAAGAGTCTATGCGGATTTAATCGGGGTTGTCGATGGCGCAGGATGCGCGGATATCGCGCGCAATTGCCGCGCCGCCGCTATTCCTGCAGCGCCTCCTCGCGCTTCTGACGGATCGCCGGCGCCGCGACCACCAGGAGCAGCACCGCCGCCGCAATGAGGAAAATCAGGCTCAGCGGCTCCTCGATCAGAACCATCAGGTCGCCGCGCGACAACAGCAGGGCGCGGCGCAGGTTCTCCTCCATCAGCGGGCCGAGGACGAAGCCCAGGATCAGCGGCGCCGGTTCGCAATCGAGCTTCAGGCAGAGGTAGCCGAAGATGGCGAAGAACGCCATGACGTAGACGTCGAAGATGTTGCTGTTCACGGTGTAAGCACCGATGCAGCAGAAGCCGACGATCGCCGGAAACAGCAGCCGGTAGGGGATGCGCAACAGCTTCACCCACATGCCGACCAGCGGCAGGTTGAGCACCACCAGCAGCAGGTTGCCGATCCACATGCTCGCGATCAGGCCCCAGAACAATTCCGGGCGCTCGGTCATTACCCGCGGACCTGGCGAGATGCCGTGGATCATCAGCGCGCCGATCATCATCGCCATCGTCGGATTCGACGGGATGCCGAGCGTCAGCATTGGAATGAACGAGGTTTGCGCGCCGGCGTTGTTGGCGGATTCGGGAGCGGCGACGCCGCGGATGTCGCCGTCGCCGAACGAGCGCGGCGGCTTGGCCACTTTCTTTTCCAATGTGTAGGCGCCGAACGCCGCGAGCAGCGCGCCGCCGCCCGGCAACACGCCGAGCAGGGAGCCGAGCACAGTGCCGCGCAGGACGGCGGGCGTGCAATGGCGGATGTCGGTAAGGCTCGGCCAGACGTTGCCGATGGTGCCGGTGACGTCGGCTTCTTCGGCTTTTCTCTCGAGGTTATAGGCGCATTCGGCGATGCCGTAGATCGCCATCGATAGAGCGACGAACTCGATGCCGTCGGCCATGTCCTGGAAGCCGAAGGTGAAACGGCGGATGCCGGAATTCACGTCGGTGCCGGCAATCCCAAGCAGCAGGCCGAGGATGACCATGCCGATGGCTTTGATGACCGAGCCGCGCGCCAGCACGATGGCGGCGATCAGGCCGCACACCATCAGCGAGAAGTATTCGGCGGGGCCGAAGTTCAGCGCGATGGCGGCGAGCGGCGGCGCGGCGAAGCAGATCAGCAGCGTTGCGACCGAGCCCGCGAAGAACGAACCGATCGCGGCGATGCCGAGCGCGGGTCCGGCGCGGCCCTGTCGCGCCATCTGATGGCCGTCGATGGTGGTGACGACCGACGATGCCTCGCCCGGAATGTTGACCAGGATCGCCGTGGTCGAGCCGCCGTATTGCGCGCCGTAGTAGATGCCGGCGAGCAGGATCAACGCCGACTCCGGCGGCAGCGTGAACGAGATCGGCAGCAGCATGGCAACGGTGGTGACCGGCCCGATGCCGGGCAGGACGCCGACCATCGTGCCGAGCAGAACGCCGGTGAAGCAATAGAGAATGTTCTGCACGGTCAGTGCGACGCTGAACCCGACCGCCAGATTGGATAGCATTTCCATGGGACGGACCTAGAAGATCGAGGGCCAGATCGGCAGCGGCAGCCGCAGCGCGATGACAAAGACACCGACGGAAAACGCCGCCAGCGCGGCGGCGAGCACCGCCGCTTCGAGCGGATGCGACTCGCGGCCGGCGTAGGCGGCGACCAGCGTCACCGCGATCAGCGCGGCCACGAGGCCGAGCGGTTCCAGCATCACGCCGAACAGCACGACGCCGACGGTGATGATGGCGAGCGGCGCGACATGGATGCGGCCGACCGTTTCGCCGGTGAGGACCAGCGAGCGGGCGACGAGGATGATGCCGATCAGCGCCAGCGCGCCTCCCAGCATCATCGGAAAGTAGCCAGGGCCCATCTTGCCGGCGCTGCCAAGCGAATAGCCGTGAGCGGCGATCATCGCCGTCGCAGCGAAGGCGAGAAACATGATGCCGGACCAGAAGTCCTTCGGCGCGCGTATGTGCATGGAAATGCGTTGTTGCTTGATGGCCCGGCGCGGACCCTCCGGCGTATTGGGCCGGGCACGGAGCGCGTAAACCCGGAATCAGCAGATCGTTCGTGCCCGGCTTGGATTTCCGGGTCCGTGCCTTCGGCGCGAACCCGGAAACGATACGACGCTAGTGGCAACGCCCTTGGCGGCAGCGCGCTTTTGGCGGCGACACCAAGGGCGTGGGCCTCAGTTCGGCTTGATCTTGCCTTGGACGATCACGTCCTTCCACTTGTCGAATTCGGTGTGCAGGATTTTTGCCCCGTCCTCGACACTGGTGCCGCGCGGCTCGACGCCGACCTTGGCGAGCGCGGTCTTCACCTCCGGCTTCAGCAAGGTCTTGTTGAGTGCATCGTTCAGCTTGGCCAGCACGTCCTTGGGCACGCCGGCGGGCGTGAAGATGCCGAGCCACAGATCGACCTGGAAGCCTTTCAAGCCGGCTTCGTCCACGGTCTGCTGATCGGGATAGACCGCGCTGCGCTTCAAGCCGGTGGTGGCGATGGCGCGCACGCGGTTGTCCTTGGTGAAGGGCAGGGCGCCGGCGATGCTGGAGAAGGCGAACTGCACCTTGTTCGCCATCATGTCCGGATAGGACTGGCCGATGCTGCGATAAGGAACATGGGTGGCGTCGATGCCGGTGCGCTGCTTGAACAATTCGCCGGCGAGATGCGGCGTGGTGCCGATGCCGGCCGAGGCGAAGTTCAGCTTGCCCGGATTGGCCTTGCCGTAGGCGATCAGCTCCTGCACCGACTTGACCGGAAGCTGCGGCGCGACCACCAGAACCTCGGGCGACGAGGAAACGATGGACACCGTCACGAGCTGCTTGAACAGGTCGTAGGGAATGGTCGGTTGCAGCGTCGGGTTGATGACGATGGCCGGGTCCATGATGACCAGCGTGTAGCCATCGGGCGCCGAGCGCGCGACCATGTCGGTGCCGGCGATGCCGCCCGCGCCGGGCCGGTTCTCCGCGACCACCGGCTGACCGATCGTTTCCCCCAGGTGCTGCGCCAGCGTGCGGCCGACGTAGTCGATGATGCCGCCCGGCGAATAGGGCAGCACCAGCTTGATCGGCTTGGTCGGATAATTCTGCGCGGGCGCGCTCATCGTGCCGGCGGCGAGCATCGCCGAAACGAGCACCGGCGCGATCCATCTCTTCAGTCCTGTCATGGTGTTCCCTTCCCCTGGCGGTTCACGCGATTGCCCCCGCGATCGCAGTCCGACCCAACGATCTTATCTTGGCATATTTCAATCACGCGCAAAGCGGATTTTGACGCCAGCGCTGCGTGTGTCCGTCGCACCGCTGACTGTCGTTCACGTTTTACGGGTGCCGAACCTGCCGGAGGCAGGGTTGATGACCGAGGATTTGGCGGAGAAGGATGCCGCGACCTGTCTTGCGCATTCGATGAAGCGCTCGACGACCGGGCTTGGCGTGCGGTTCTTCAAGATCACCGCCGTGACTGGTCAAGGCCGTGGCGGCAGATCGACCGGCAAGACCTTCAAGGAGAAGCGGTCGCCGTGAAGCCGCAGGACCGAGCGCGGCAGCGCCGTGACGAACGATCCGCGCTTCGTCGGCGAGCGAACCGCCGCCGCGCGCCGGCACCACATCGAGACGGCGCTCCAGCAATTGCTCGATCATCGCGACCGTTGCGCCGGCCTCCACGACCGGCCCCATGCCCGGATAGAGCCGGCGCGCTCAGCCTTTGCCGGCGAGGCCCGCCTTGTCCACCAGCGGCTTCCAGCGCGCGGCTTCGTCGCCGACGAACTTGGTGAAGTCGGCGCGGCTCATCGGCTGGGCGATGAAGCCGTCGCGCCGCAACCGCGCCTGCACGTCGGGCAGGGCGACGATCCGCGCCACCTCCTTGTTGATCTTGTCGGCGACATCGGCCGGGAATTTCGCCGGTCCCGACAGCGAGAACCAGGTGGTGCCGACGAGCTGCGGATAGCCCAGCTCCTTGAAGGTCGGCAGGTTCGGTTGGTCGGGCATGCGCTCGGGCGAGGTGACGGCGACGCCGTTCAACTGGCCGCCACGCAGGAACTGCGCGGTCGACGACAGCGTGAAGGTGCAGAGCGCGACATGGCCGGCGACGACATCGGTCAGCGCCTGCGAGGTCGAGCGATACGGCACATGCTCGAGCTTGACGTCGGTGGCGAGCGCGATGGCGACGCCGGTCAGGTGTCCGTCCGAGCCCACGCCCGACGAGGCGAAGGTGAGCGGGCTCGATGCCTTGTGGGCGCTGTCGATGAAGTCCTTCAGCGTCTTGATGCCGGTCGAAGGCGTCGCAGCCAGCGCCACCGGCGCGCCGGCGACATAGGCGATGTGGGTGAAATCGCTGATCGGATGATAGTTCGCGGAAAGGTTGATCGCTGGCACCAGCGCAAGCGTCGAGAGGTTGGTGATGCCGATGGTGTAGCCGTCGGGCGCGGCCGCAGCGACGGCCTGGGTGCCGATCGCGCCGCCCGCGCCGGTGCGATTTTCGACCACGAACTGCTGCTTGAATGTCGTGCTCAGATGCTCGGCGACAACACGCGCGAGCGTATCGCCGCTGCCGCCCGCGCCGAACGGCACGATGACCTTGACCGGCTTGTCAGGCCAGCCATGCGTCTGGGCACTGGCCGCGGTTGCAGTCGCCACGGTGAACATACTGGCGAGCGCAAGGAATGCGGTGGTCGTTCTGTTCATGATCCCCTCGTCATGGCGCGCCCGGCGATCCCCCGACGCTGGAAGCGGACACGCGATGAATCATTAAGGACCAAGGGCCGCCGCCCGGCAAGGTGTCGCCGGAAATGCCGGGCGGCGGCTTGGGTTCAGATCACCTTCAGGCGCAGGAACACCATGCCGCTTGTCGGGTCGTTGCCGCAGAGCGGCTTGAGCTCGGGCAGCGGATCTCGCGGCTTCGAGTCGCGTCGCCGCGCGCACGGGTTCCAGGCCGCCGCGCTCGCCATTAGCGAGAGGTCATGACCCAGGCCAGCATATGACGAAGGGTGCGCCGCATGGCGTGAGGCTAGCCCGAGCCGCCGGCGACAGCCGCCAGCGGTTCGTGAGGACAGGCGACGCCCTGGCAAGCCCCTATCGCCCTTGACGGGCCGCTGCGGACGTTCGAAGAGAGGCGGGTGGGCCGACGTTGCCGCCGAAACAGCTCGGCACGGCATGACCGGACGGACTTTGACAGACGCAGACTTTAGCGGGCTTGATCTCTAGCAGACTTGGCGGAGGGTAAACGTGGCAGGCAAGTGGGATGTGGTGGTGGTCGGCGCGGGCAATGCGGCGTTCTGCGCGGCGCTGGCGGCGGCCGAGAACGGCGCCAAGGTGCTGATGGTGGAGCGCGCGCCCAAGGAGCTGATGGGCGGCAACTCCCGGTTCACCGCGGGCGCGTTCCGCTGTGTCTACGACGGCGTGGACGACCTCACGGCGATCATGCCCGACCTGACCAAGGACGAGATCGACCGTTCGGACTTCGGCACCTACACCTCGGACCAGTTCTACGATGACATGTTCCGCGTTACGCAGTACCGCACGGACGGCGAACTGTGCGACCGCTTGGTCGGGCGCTCGCGCGACACCATGCGCTGGCTGCACAAGAAGGGCATGAAGTTCGACCCGATCTGGGGCCGCCAGGCCTATCTGATCGACGGCAAGTTCAAGTTCTGGGGCGGGCTCACCGTCGAATCCAAGGGCGGCGGGCCGGGCCTGATCGAGCAGCATCTCAAGCTCGCGCAGCAGAACGGCATCGAAATCCGCTACGGCGTGCGCGGCATCTCGCTGATCTACGACGGCAAGATGGTGAAGGGCCTCAAGGTCAAGGCCAACGGCAACTACGAGGACATCGAGTGCAAGTCCGTCATCATCGCCTGCGGCGGCTTCGAATCCTCGCCGGAGATGCGCACCCGCTACATGGGTCCGGGCTGGGAGCTCGCGAAGGTGCGCGGCACGCCCTACAACACCGGCGACGGCATCAACATGGCGCTGGCCATCGGCGCGTCGAGCTTCGGCAACTGGTCGGGCGGACACGCGGTGCAGTGGGACTACAACGCCCCCGAGTTCGGCGACCTCTCGGTCGGCGATAACTTCCAGAAGCACTCCTATCCGTGGGGCCTGATGATCAACGCCAACGGGCGGCGTTTCGTCGACGAGGGCGCCGACTTCCGCAACTACACCTACGCCAAATATGGCGCAGTGACGTTGCGGCAGCCGAACAACTTCGCTTGGCAGATCTTCGACAACAAGATCATCCCGATGCTGCGCGCGGAGTATCGCATCAAGCGCGTGTCGAAGGTGACGGCCAACACCATCGAGGAGTTCGCCCACAAGCTCGAAGGCGTCGATGCGGAGGCCTTCCTCGACGAGATCAAGAAGTACAACGCCGCGGTGAGGAAGGACGTGCCGTTCAATCCGAACATCAAGGACGGCCGCTGCACCGAGGGTCTTGAGATCAACAAGTCGAACTGGGCGAACACCATCGAGGAGCCGCCGTTCGAGGGCTACCAGGTCGGCTGCGGCCTGTCGTTCACCTTCGGCGGCGTGCGCATCGACCCGGATTCGGGCCAGGTCATCGACAGCGACATGAACCCGATCCCCGGCCTCTACGCCGCGGGCGAACTGGTCGGCGGCATCTTCTACTTCAACTATCCGGGTGGCTCGGGCCTGATGTCGGGCGCGGTGTTCGGCAAGATCGCCGGCACCGGCGCGGCCAAGGCCGGCAACGCCTGAGGTTCGTCCGCGACGAATAAAAAGCGCGCCGTGCGTTTCACGGCGCGCTTTTTTGTTGAGCGGTTAGGCCCCCGACGATCGCGCATCGATGCCCATGAACGGCAGGCCATAGGCAATCTCCGATGAGTTGGCTCGTTTTCGCGCTTTGTGGCCCGGTTCTATGGGCGATCTCCACGCATTTGGACAAGTATCTGGTCGAACGCTATTTCAAGAACACCGATGTGGTGGTGCTGCTTGTTTTCACGGCGCTGATGGGCATCGTGCTGATGCCGGCGATCGCCGCCTTCGAGCCCAGGGTGTTCACCCGTCCGCTGCTCGAAATCGTGTTGATGATGCTGTCGGGCCTGCTCTACATGGGGGCGCTGGCGTTCTACCTCAGCGCGTTGCAGGGTCACGATGCCTCGGTGGTGGCGCCGTTTTTCCAGTCGTCGCCGTTGTTCGGTTATATGCTGGCCTACTTTGTGTTGGGCGAAACGCTGAATGCGACGCGGCTCACCGGCGGCGCCTTGATCGTATTCGGAGTGCTGTTCGTTTCTGTCGGGTTTGGCGAGGAGCGATACGAGCGGATTCTCTGGCGGCTCGCCGCGCTGATGCTCGCTTGCGGTTTCGTGATGTCGCTATCGACGCTGATCTTCAAGGTGTTCGCCATTCAGGACGAGTTCTGGGCCACCACGTTCTGGATGTTCGCGGGTGAAGCGTTGTTCGGCGCGGGCTTTCTGTGCATCGGCCGCTATCGCGCGCAGTTCCGCACGCTGTTGCGCTCGAACGGCAAGGCGCTGTTGGCCATCAACGCCTCCAACGAACTCGTCAATCTCGGCGGCGGGCTGGCCAACCGTTACGCGCTGATCTTCGCGCCGCTGTCCATCGTGCAGGCCATCGGCTCGACCACGACGCTGTTCGTGTTCGCGATCGGCGTGCTGCTGACGCTGTTTCTCCCGTCGGTGAGCCGGGAAAGTCTCTCCGGGCGGGAGTTTGCGCAGAAGGGCATTGCGGCGCTGCTGGTCGCCGTTGGCGTCGCCCTGGTCAGCCGCTGACGGCGGCGTCGCCCGCCGGCAGCAAGACCGTTTTCCGGTGTTTCTGCTATCCTGGCCAAGCCGGGCCGGCGAAGCGCCGTGACCCGAACGATAAAATCGAGGGGAGGATCGGACCATGTGGAAGGGACATGCGATCGCGGCGCTGGCCGCGATTGTCGTTGCCGGCATGACGCTGCCGGCTCATGCCCAGGTGCTCGACGCCGTTTATCGCGGCACGCTGGTGTGCGCGGAGCTGCCGTTCTCGGAGGTCCGGCTGCGCGGCGCCATCGAGGTGACGATTGCCGATGGCGCGGTGCGCTACAATCATGTGGTGCGCTTGAACCGCTCGGTGGATCACACCGTCGAGCGCGGCACGGGAAAAATCGCGGCGCGCTCCATTGCGCTTCAAGGCGAATGGCAGCATGGCGCGCATCGCTATACGGCGAGTTACAGCGGCACGTTCGTGCGGCGCAGCGCCAAGCTCAAGGGTACGCAGACTTGGGTCGAGGGTGGCAAGACCTTCACCCGCGCCTGCTCCGGTGTCGTGAAGCGGCCGCTGAAGGCGTTTCTGCGCAAGGACGCGAGCTCGGCCAAGCGATAAACCCTGCGATCCGGAATCCAGACGCCGGCGTAGAGTTCGTTTCTGGATTCCGGGTTCGCGAGCTCTGCTCGCGCCCCGGAATGATCGGGCAGAGCTTTTCTTCGTCCGCGGGATTTTCGCCGTCGACCTAAATCTTCGTCAGGTCGTAGGTCGGCTTGGCGAACATTTCCTCGAACGGCACCTGCCGCACCGAAAGGCCTTGCCGGAACGAATAACGCGCCAGCGTTTCCAGCGGCAGCTTGTTCTCGTGGGCGCCATAGGACCAGAAGTCCTCGCCCATCACGGCGCGCGCCCGGTCATAGGCTGCGACCGGCCAAGGCAGCGTGGTGGCGAGATGGCCGATCTGGCCAAGCTCGTGCATGCACAGCGCCTTGGCCTTGACGAAGGCCTTGTAAACGTTGACCGCGACCCACGGATATTTCTCGACGATGGAGCGGCGGATGCCGATGGCGTGCATGATCGGGAACAGCTTGGTCTTTTTGTAGTAGGCCTCCTCGACCGCGGGATAATCCGGGAACAGCCGCCCGACGTTGGGTGCGCCGCGCAGGAAGCAACTCGGCGCGCGGGCGCTCACCAGCCCGTCGATCTCGCCCTTTTCCAGCATGTCGGAGAGCGTGCGGTCGGACGGCACCGCCTGCAGGTCGATCTCCGGCGGCAGCTTGATCGGCGCGCGCTCCTCGCGGCCGGGGTCTTCCAGGCCGCCGCCGCGCCAGTGGATCTCGCGCGGCGCGACGCCGTATTCGTCCTCCAGGATGCCGCGCACCCAGACGTTGGCGGTCATCTGGTATTCCGGCAGGCCGATGGTCTTGCCCTTGAGGTCGGCCGGCCTCTCGATGCGGTCGGTGCGGACATAAATGCTCGAATGGCGGAACAGCCGCGACACGAATGCCGGAATGGCGATGTAGTGCGCGTCGTTGCGTGCCACCGACAGCAGATAGCTGCTCATCGAGATTTCGCTGACGTCGAACTCCTGAAACTTGAAGGCGCGGTGAAAGGATTCTTCCGGTTCGAGCGCAACCGCCGTGACGTCACAACCGTCGATGGGCGCGCGGCCGTCGAAGATGGCGCGGGTGCGGTCGTAGTCGCAAACCGAGAGGCTTAATTCCAGGGCCATGCTGTTCACTCCGAAAGGGCAGGCAGACGCAGAAGGAGCACGACGAGAACAAGGGCGAGCCAACGACGGGCCGCACATGATCGCCATTGTGCGCCGCCGCGTTGACGCGCCAGCACGGGCTGGCGATAGTACCCGTGCACGGAACTGTTGCCGCAGATCGAAGGTCGAAGCAACGCTCATGAAACTTCCTCCGTTTGAATACGCCTGCCCCTCGACCCTCAACGAAGCGGTCGCCCTGCTTGCGGCGCACGACGGCGAGGCCAAGGCGCTCGCGGGCGGCCAAAGTCTCGTGCCGATGATGGCTTTTCGCATCGCACAGCCCTCGCTGCTGGTCGATTTGCGCAAGCTTTCGAACCTGCGTGAGATCAAGATCGGCGCCGATGGCGTGCGGCTCGGCGCCCTGGTGCGCTGGCGCGATATCCTCGACGATGCGCGGCTCGCCAAGGCACATCCGCTGTTGAAGGAGGCCATCGCCAACGTGGCCCATTACCAGATCCGCAACCGCGGTACGGTCGGCGGCAGCGTGTGTCACGCCGATCCGGCCGCCGAGATGCCCGGCATCGCGCAGACCTGTGATGCGGAAATGACGGTGGTGGGCAAGACGGGCACCCGCACCATCAGGGCCGACGACTTTTTTCGCGGCGCGCTGACGACGGCGCTCGAGCCCGACGAGATTCTCACCGAAATCCATCTGCCCGCGTGGCCTGCGGGCCGGCGCTACGCCTTCCTGGAATTCTCGCGGCGGCGCGGCGACTTCGCGATGGCCGGCATCGCGCTTTACTACGATCTCGACGGCGGCAAGGCGATTAACGCCCATATCGGCGTGATCGGGGTCGGCGACCGGCAGCATCGGCTGACGGCGGCGGAGGCGGCGCTCAACGGCAACGTTGTCGATGAGCCGCTGGCGGTGAAGGTCGGCGAAGCGGCCGCCGCTGAAGTCGAGCCGCAGGAGGACATTCACGCCAGCGCGGCCTATCGCCGCTCGCTCACGGGCACGCTGACCGAGCGCGCGGTGCTCGCGGCGGCGGCGCGATGAAAGGCATCGAACGACATCGCGGTGTCGTTCCGGGCCGGCCGAAGGCCGAACCGGGATCCAGACATATGGTCCAATTTGCCGCTGGATTCCGGGTTCGCGCTTCGCGCGCTCCGGGATGACGGCATTCATATCGGGTGAGCGGTATGTCAACGAATTTTGAAGTCAACGGCAAGAAAGTCAGCGTCGAGGCCGAGCCGCGCACGACGCTGGCGGATTGCCTTCGTCATGAATTGCGGCTGACCGGGACGCATGTCGGCTGCGAGCACGGCGTGTGCGGCGCGTGCACCGTGCTGGTGAACGGTGAGGCGGTGCGCTCGTGCCTGATGCTCGCGGTGCAGGCGGAAGGCAGCCAGGTGACGACCGTCGAGGGATTGTCCAACGACGACGACCTGACGCCGCTGCAGAAGTCGTTCCGCAAGCATCACGCGCTGCAATGCGGCTTCTGTACGCCCGGCTTCATCACCACCGCGCATGCCCTGCTGACCGAGGAGCCGGACTGCGACGCCGACCGCGTGCGCGACGTGCTCTCCGGCAATATCTGTCGCTGCACCGGCTACATTGGGATCGTGGAGGCGGTGCTGGACGCTCGCCAGCACTACAAAGACCAGGCCGGCAGGAAATAGGGCGCTCCGACCATGAAGAACACCTTCATCGGCACCCCGATGGAACGGCGCGAGGATCTGCGCTTCCTGCGCGGGCGCGGCGAATACGTCGATGACGTGGCGATGCCGGGGCTGCTCTATGCCGTGATCCTGCGCAGCTCCGTTGCCCATGGCCGACTTGTCTCCATCGACGCGTCGAAGGCGTTGCGGCTGCCCGGCGTTCACGCTGTCATCACCGCGGCCGACATGGCAGGAGGATCGGAAGGCGGGCCTCCGATCGTGCCGATGCGGCTGCAACCGCTGCCGCAATTCAAGCCGTTCGAGCAGCCCGTGATCGCGCACGACAAGGTGCGCTATGTCGGCGAGCCGATGGCGGTGGTGCTGGCGACCAGCGCGGCCATCGGCGAAGACGCGCTCGACCTGATCGCGGTCGAGATCGAGGAGCTGCCGGCGGTGGCCGATTGGCAGACGGCGGCCAGGAACGAAAGCATTCTGTTCGACAAGCAGGGCACCAACCGTTCGCTGGTGTTCGAGGCGCGCAAGGGCGACGCCGATGCGGCGTTTGCCGATGCGCCTTATATCCGTCGTGAGCGGCTGCGCACCGGCCGTCATTACGGGCTCACGATGGAGCCGCGTGGCGTGATGGCGACGTGGGACGACGCCAAGGGCAAGCTCACGGTCTACGGCGCGGCGAAGGTGCCGTTCTTCAACCGGCGGATTCTGTCGGCGCAGATCGGACTGCCGGTCGAGCAGATCGAGATGATCGAGAACGACGTCGGCGGAGGCTACGGCGCGCGCGGCGAGTTCTACCCCGAGGATTTTCTCATCCCGTTCGCGGCGCGCCACGTCAAGCGCCCGGTGAAGTGGATCGAGGACCGCCGCGAAAACCTGATGACGATGAATCACGCGCGCCAGGAGGAATGCGACCTCGAGGTCGCCTGCACGCGCGACGGCGTCATCCTCGCCATCCGCGGCGAGGTTCACACCGACATGGGCGCCTACATGCGCACCAACGGTGCGGTCGGCGCGCGCAACGTCTGCCAGTTCATGGCCGGGCCCTATCGCGTGCCGCATGTGAAGATCGACTCGGCGCTGTGGATGACCAACAAGACGCCGGTCGGAACCTATCGCGGGCCGGGCCGCTTCGAGGCCAACTTCTTCTTCGAGCGCATGCTCGACATCATCGCCGCCGATCTCGGCATCGACCGCATCGCGTTGCGCAAGAAAAACCTCATCACCAGCGCCGAGCAGCCTTATCCCGTCGCGCATGTGCAGCCGACCGACGCCAAGGACCAATACGACAGCGGCGATTACGGCGCCGTGCTCGACCGCGCCTTGAAGGAGATCGATTGGCCGAAGGTGTCGAAGCTCCAGGGCAAGCGGATCGACGGCAAATATCACGGCATCGGCGTGGTCTGTTTCGTCGAGGGCGGCGCGGCGGGGCCGAAGGAAACGGCGCGGCTCGCGGTCAATGACGACGGCACCATCACGGTTTATCTCGGCACGTCATCGGTCGGGCAGGGCGTCGAAACGATCTTCGCGCAGATCGCCGCCGATGCGCTCGAGGTGCCGGTGGATCGCATTCGCCACGTCCATCACGGCTCGACGGCCTACGTCAGCGACGGCTATGGCGCTTATCACTCGCGCTCGACGGTGATGGGCGGTTCGGCCTTGCTTGACGCCGCCAAGAACTTCATGACGGCGCTGCGCGAGGCGGCGGCGGCGCGGCTCGGCTGCGCGCCCGCGGACGTGACGCTCGACGTCGATCATCTCAAGGGCGGCGGCAAGTCCGTCGCGCTCGAGGATTTCGCCGGCCTCACCGCCGAAGGCGTATTCCTCAACCACAAGCACACCTACAGCTACGGTTCGCATGTCGCGCACATCACGGTCGATCCGAAGCTCGGCCGTATCGAGATCGTCGATTACGTCGTGGTGCAGGATGTCGGCCGCGCGGTGAATCCGCTGACCCTGCGCGGGCAGGTCATCGGCTCGTTGGTGCAAGGCCTGGGCGGCGCGGTGCTGGAGGATTTGAAGTACGACGAGAACGGCCAGTTCCTCACCGGCTCGCTGGCCGATTACCTGCTGCCGACGGCGACGGATTTTCCGAACCTGCGCTGCTTCGTGCTCGAGGATCATCCCTCGCCGATCAATCCGCTCGGCGCCAAGGGCGCGGGCGAGGGCGGCATTATCGCGGCCGGCGGCTGTATGGCCAACGCGGTGGCGAACGCGCTGCAATCGTTCGGCGCGGAGCCACGAGAGTTGCCGCTGTCGCCGACCTACATCTGGGAGTTGGTGCAAGCCGGGCAACGCAAAGCCGCGGAGTAGCAGCTTGGATCCATATGCGGATCCTTTGCGGCCGTCAGCTCGGCCATGACACCGCGCCAAGGTGCATGGCTGTGCCTTCATTGACGCCGCTCGCGGCGCGAGGCTAGATTCAACCCAACATTCTCATGCCATAGGAGTGTCCCATGAGCGTCGCCCGCCATCCGCGCCCCAAGGAACTCGAGGGCGTTCCGATCGAGGACATCATGCAGCGCTACGTCGGCCGGTTTGGCGACAAGCGCGGCGACTGGGCCGCGTTCGAGGACGCGAAGATCGAAGGCTTCAAGCGCGCGCAGCATCGCTTCATCGGGGCCGGCGGATCTGGCAAGCACGACGATCCGTCGGTGATCCCGGCCGGCAACTTCACGCTGTCGATCATGTACGTGCCGGTGGGCCAGGGGAATGCCGCGCACACCCACGAGGTCGAGGAGTGCTTCTTCGTGCTGAAGGGCCATCTCGACGTCTTCGTCGAAGACGAAAGCGGCAAGCGCATCACCAAGCGGCTCGGTCCGTGGGAGTGCATTTCCTGCCCGGCCGGCGTGATCCACGGCTATCAGAATGACTCGCTGGAGCCGGTGTGGTTCCAGGTGATGCTCGGTCGCGGCAAGCCGGAAACAATGGGCTATGCCGACGAGGAGCTTTACAAGCGGCGCGACGCGCACCTGAAGGCGGTCTGAGCGTCGAGCGGAGATTTTTGTGAGAGGCCGCGGCCCGCGACGGGTCGCGGCCTCTTTATGTTGTGCGATGTGTCCATCGGCTGGGAACGCTAAGGCAGCACCGCTGCCCTCATCCTGAGGAGCGCCCGCAGGGCGCGTCTCGAAGGATGGGGCCTGAAGGATGGGCCTCATGGTTCGAGACGCCCGCCTTCGGCGGGCTCCTCACCATGAGGGGAGATGGTGATGCGAGCCGATGCGAGGCGGTGTCTTTCATCGCCGCACGTCGCTTCTCGATCAGGTTCGGAAAAACTTATCCCCGCTCTCCGAACCGCATTTATCCTGTCCGCAGCCTTGCTCATCGAGGGCGTCGTCGATCGCGACGTTTGATGACGGAGCGGGGCGCGGTG
>Ga0180218_1000262_pt1 | contig 66922 bp, 66 predicted proteins | sample eDN3rd37CKraftBY_FD_151334 | JGI IMG/M metagenome (GOLD analysis project Ga0180218, IMG submission 151334) | Enriched backyard soil microbial communities from Emeryville, California, USA - eDNA 3rd pass 37_C Kraft BY (version 2) (version 2) | ecosystem: Environmental > Terrestrial > Soil >... | reverse complement strand
CGCCGGCGGCGGGGGGGGGGGGGGGGGGGGGGGGGGGGGAGGGCAAGCCCCGCTAGCTGAGCACCTTCTTCGTCGGGGTGAACTTCACCGGCATCTTCTCCAGGCCGGATACGAAATTGGCTGGGCGCAAAGGCAGTTCATCGTCGGTGGCCAGCCGAAGATCCGGCAGCCGCTGCAACAGCTTGGTCTGCATCACCGACAGCTCCAGCCGCGCCAGCTGGTTGCCCAGGCAGAAGTGGGTGCCGAAGCCGAACGCGACGTGGTTGTTCGGATACCGGGTGATATCGAACCGCTCGGGCTCGTCGAACACCGCCTCGTCGAAGTTCGCCGACTCGAACAGCAGGATGATCTTCTCGCCCTCTTTGAGTGCGGTGCCGTGGAAGTCATCGATGTCTGCGGTCAGCGTGCGCGCCATGTTCTTCACCGGCGACGTCCAGCGCAGCATCTCCTCGATCGCGTTGGGCAGCAACGACAGATCGCCCTTGAGCCGGTCGTGCTGGTCGGGGTGCAGCAGCAGCTGGCGGGTGCCGCCGGACAGGGTGTGGCGGGTGGTCTCGTCGCCGCCGATCAGCAGCAGCAGGACCTCGGTGACGATCTGGTGGTCCTCGAGTTTGCTGCCCTCCACCTCGGCGTGCACCAGCACGCTGACCAGGTCGTCGGTCGGCTGCTTCTTGCGCTCGGCGATCATGCCGGTCATGTACTCGCTGTAGGCGGCGAACGCGTCCATCGTCAGCTGGAACTTCTCCGGGTCCGCGGTGCTGCTTAAGAAGCCCACCAGGTCGTCGGACCACTTGAGGAACATCTCGCGTTCCTCGGGCCGCACGCCGAGCATGTCGCCGATGACCGCCATCGGCAGCGGCGCGGCGATATCCCAGACGAAGTCGCACTCGCCGCGCTCACACACGTTGTCGATCAGCGTGTCGCACAGGTTCTCGATCGCGGGCTGCAGGTCCCGCACCCGCTTGCGGGTGAACCCGGAGTTGACGAGCTTGCGCCGCAACAGATGCTGCGGGTCGTCCATCTCGATCATCATCTCCACACCGGGCTGGTCCGGGCGGATGCCGCCGGCGTTGGAGAACAGTTCCGGCTTGCGTTCGGCCTCGATCACCGCGGCGTGCGTGGCGGCGGCGGCCAGTCCGTTGCGGTCACGGAAGACCGGTTCGTTCTCCCGCATCCACTTGTAGACCGACCGCGAGTCGCCCGCGTAGAACGCGCCGTCGGTCAGGTCCACATCGGGTTTCGCGACCTTGGTCTCGGACACCGTCATCGTCACACCTCCACGCCGTCGCCGAACGTCATGTCCACGTTCTCAGAAGAATTCGAAACCAGTGCGCGTTTCGGTAAACCAAGTGCGGCAAGTTCTTTCGCGATCGGGTGATCGCCGAGCCAGACCCGCGCACCGCCCGGCCGCACGCGCATGCCGGTGGGCAGCATCTCGAAGCGGTTCTCCCGCCGCACCCCGTCGAGGTACGAGTACGACGACAGCTGCTGGGGCTTGGCCGCCGCGGCGGGCAGCTTCACGCCGGGGGCGAACTCCATCCCGATCACCAGCTGACCGTCGACGCTGGCGTCGAAGCTGAACCGCTTGCCCTCGCGGATGTTGTAGTCCGCCAGGATCTTCGGGAATCCCCAGATCTTGCGGCCGGCCTCCAGGGTGAAGGTCTGGTCGACGAACATGTGGTGCACGAACGTCTGCTGCAGCGACTTCGGACTGTTCTTGCCGCCGGGGGCGTTCACGCTGACGACGGTGCTGTACTCGTGGTAGGCGCCGAGGTCGCAGTCGATGAAGTGCGTGAGGATCAGCGTCACGATCGCGCGGCCCGGCACCGGCCGGTACACCTGCAGGCCGCTGTAATCGATCATCCGCTGCGCCGCATCGGCGTCGACGGCGAACATCGCTGTGTGCTGGGTGGCGGTGCGCACCCGGACCGGCATGGTGAGCACCGTGCCCGCGATTGTGTGCTGGCTCATCGCGTCAATGTAAGACGCTCAGTAGACACCTGGCAAGGAAGTGTCTACTCGAGTCTCCCGACGTGCTCAGACGAGCGCGGCGAGGTCGCGGATCTGCTCGACCGAGCGGGCGCCGACGACCATCATGGTCACCCCGGCGGCCTCCCACGCCTTGATCTGTTCCCGCACGTAGTCGAGGTTGCCGACGATCGCGGAGTCGTCGACCAGCTCGTCGGGCACGGCCTTGGCGGCCTCGTCCTTACGGCCCGAGCGGAACAGCTTGGTGATGTCGTCGACGACCTCGGAGTACCCCATCCGGCGGTACACGTCGGCGTGGAAGTTGGTGTCCTCGGCGCCCATGCCGCCGATGTAGAGCGCCAGGTGCGGCTTCATCAGCTCTAGCATCGCGGGACGGTCGTCGGTGACCACCACCTGCGCCGTCGCGCAGATCTCGAAGGTCTCACGGGTGTGCCGGGCGCCCGGCCGCGCGAAGCCCTCGTCGAGCCACTCGTTGTACATGCCCGCGATGCGCGGTGAGTAGAAGATCGGCAGCCAGCCGTCGCAGATCTCGGCGGCCAGCGCGACGTTCTTCGGCCCCTCCGCACCCAGCATCACCGGGATGTCCTTGCGCAGCGGGTGGGTGATCGGCTTGAGCGACTTGCCCAGCCCGGTGGTGCCCTCACCGGTCAGCGGCAGCGGGTAGTGCGGGCCGTCGCTGCGCACCGGCGCCTCGCGGGCCCACACCTGCCGCAGGATGTTGATGTACTCGCGGGTGCGGGCCAGCGGCTTGGGGAAGCGCTGCCCGTACCAGCCCTCGACGACCTGCGGCCCGGACACGCCGAGCCCGAGGATGTGCCGCCCACCGGACAGGTGGTCCAGCGTCAGCGACGCCATCGCGCACGCGGTCGGGGTGCGGGCGGACAGCTGCACCACCGAGGTGCCCAGCCGCATCCGCTTGGTTTCCCGCCCCCACCAGGCCAGCGGGGTGAACGCGTCCGACCCCCAGGCCTCGGCGGTGAACACCGTGTCGAAGCCTGCCTCCTCGGCGGCGGCGACCAATTCGGCGTGATTCTCCGGCGGCTGCGCGCCCCAGTAACCCAACTGCAGTCCGAGCTTCATCGGCAGACCTCATTACGGTGTCTTGAAACCATTGTTAGAACCTGTTCTACTCGATGCCGTGACCACCAGCCAAAGCAGCCCGGTGCAGATCGATCCCCATGAGCCGCCGCTTTCCGCGCCGCTGAAGCTCTCATTCGACTACACCCGTTCAGTTGGACCAGTCCTGTCCCAGTTCTTCACCGCCCTGCGTGAGCGACGCATCGTCGGGGTGCGTGGCTCGGACGGGCGGGTGCACGTGCCACCCGCGGAGTACGACCCGGTCACCTACGAGGGATTGACCGAGATCGTACCGGTGGCCAGCGTCGGCACCGTGGTGTCGTGGACCTGGCAGCCGGAGCCGTTGGAGGGCCAGCCGCTGGACCGGCCGTTCGCGTTCGCGCTGATCAAGCTCGACGGCGCCGACACCCCGCTTCTGCATGTGGTCGACGCCGGCTCGCCGGACGCCATCAGCACCGGTGCCCGGGTCAGCGCGCACTGGGTCGACGAGCCCGTCGGCGCCATCACCGACATCGCCTACTTCAAGCTCGGCGAGGATCCCGAACCCCCTGCCGAGCCCGACGACCGCGACCCGGTCACCGTGCAGGTGTCGCCGTCGAACATCGAGATCCAGCACAGCGCCTCGCGCCCGGAGACCGTGTACCTCAAGGCGCTGCAGGAGGGCCGGCTGATCGGCGCCCGCACCAGCAAGGGCCCCGACGGCAAGCCCGGCCCGGTGTACTTCCCGCCGAAGGAGGCCGACCCGGCCACCGGCCTGGAACTCGACGAGTTCGTGGAGCTGCCGGACAAGGGCACGGTCACCACGTTCGCGGTGATCAACATCCCGTTCGCCGGTCAGCGCATCAAACCGCCGTACGTGGCGGCCTACGTGCTGCTCGACGGCGCCGACATCCCGTTCCTGCACCTGGTCACCGACATCGACGCGTCCGAGGTGCGGATGGGCATGCGGGTACAGGCCGTGTGGCGCCCCCGTGAGGAGTGGGGCCTGGGCATCGACAACATCAGCCACTTCCGGCCGACGGGTGAGCCCGACGCCGACTTCGAGACCTACAAGCACCACCTGTAAAGGCATTCCGACATGACTGAAGTAGCAGTCGTCGGGTTCGCGCACGCACCGCATGTGCGCCGCACCGACGGGACCACCAACGGCGTCGAGATGCTGATGCCGTGTTTCCAAACCCTCTACGAAGAGCTCGGCATCAAGCAGACCGACATCGGCTTCTGGTGCTCAGGTTCCTCCGATTACCTTGCAGGCCGGGCGTTCTCGTTCATCTCCGCGATCGACTCGATCGGCGCTGTGCCGCCGATCAACGAGTCGCACGTCGAGATGGACGCCGCGTGGGCGCTGTACGAGGCCTACATCAAGATCCTCACCGGCGAGGTGGACACCGCGCTGGTGTACGGCTTCGGCAAGTCCAGCGCCGGCAACCTGCGCCGCACGCTGGCGCTGCAGACCGACCCCTACACCGTCGCCCCGCTGTGGCCGGACTCGATCTCGATCGCCGGCCTGCAGGCGCGGCTCGGGATCGACGCGGGCAAGTGGTCCGCCGAGCAGATGGCCCAGGTGGCGCTGGACTCGATGACCGCCGCCGGCCGCACCGACAGCGAGAAGCCTGCCAAGTCGATCGACGAGCTGCTGGCCCGGCCGTACTTCGCGGATCCGTTGCGCCGCCACGACATCGCGCCGATCACCGACGGCGCGTCGGCGATCGTGCTGGCCGCCGGTGACCGCGCCCGCGAGCTGCGGGAGCGGCCGGCGTGGATCACCGGGATCGAGCACCGCATCGAGACCGCAGTGCTGGGCGCGCGGGACCTGACCACCTCGCCGTCGACGGCGGCGTCGGCGAAGGAGGCCACCGGAGGCGACGCCAAGTCCATCGAGGTGGCCGAGCTGCACGCCCCGTTCAGCCATCAGCAGCTGATCCTCGCCGAGGCGATCGGGCTGGGCGAGTCGACGAAGATCAACCCGTCCGGCGGTGCGCTGTCGGCCAACCCGATGTTCTCGGCCGGCCTGGAACGCATCGGCTTCGCCGCGCGGCACATCTTCGACGGCTCCGCACAGCGGGTGCTGGCGCACGCGACGAGTGGGCCTGCGCTGCAACAGAATCTGGTGGCTGTTCTGGAAGGACGCGAGTGATGGCGAAGAAACTGGCCGCCGTTCTGGGCACCGGGCAGACGAAGTACGTCGCCAAGCGTCAGGACGTGTCGATGGCCGGCCTGGTGCGCGAGGCCATCGACAAGGCGCTCGCGGACTCCGGGTCGACGATGGACGACATCGACGCCGTCGTGGTGGGCAAGGCCCCCGACTTCTTCGAGGGCGTCATGATGCCGGAGCTGTTCCTGGCCGACGCGGTCGGCGCGACGAACAAGCCGCTGATCCGGGTGCACACCGCCGGTTCGGTGGGCGGGTCGACGGCGATCGTGGCCGCCAGCCTGGTGCAGGCGGGCAAGTACCGCCGCGTGCTGACCATGGCGTGGGAGAAGCAGTCCGAGTCGAATGCCATGTGGGCGTTGAGCATTCCGGTGCCGTTCACCAAGCCGGTGGGCGCGGGTGCGGGCGGCTACTTCGCGCCGCACGTGCGGGCCTACATCCGCCGCTCGGGCGCGCCGACCCACATCGGCGCGATGGTGGCGGTCAAGGACCGGCTCAACGGCGCCAAGAACCCGCTGGCGCATCTGCATCAGCCCGACATCACGCTGGAGAAGGTGATGTCGTCGCAGATGCTGTGGGACCCGATCCGGTTCGACGAGACGTGCCCGTCGTCCGACGGCGCGTGCGCGATGGTGATCGGTGACGAGGCGACGGCCGACGCGTGGGTGGCCGAGGGCAATCCGGTGGCGTGGATCCACGCCACCTCGCTGCGCACCGAACCGCTGGCATACTCGGGCCGCGACCAGGTCAACCCGCAGGCCGGCCGCGATGCCGCCGCCGCGCTGTGGAAGGCCGCCGGGATCAAGAGCCCGATCGACGAGATCGACTGCGCCGAGGTGTATGTGCCGTTCTCGTGGTTCGAGCCGATGTGGCTGGAGAACCTCGGCTTCGCACCGGAGGGTGAGGGTTGGAAGCTCACCGAGGCCGGCGAGACCGCGATCGGCGGACGGATTCCGTTCAACGCGTCCGGCGGCGTGCTGTCGTCGAACCCGATCGGCGCGTCGGGCATGATCCGGTTCGCCGAGTCGGCGATCCAGGTGATGGGCAAGGCCGGTGACCACCAGGTGCCGGGTGCCCGCAAGGCGCTCGGGCACGCCTACGGCGGTGGGTCGCAGTACTTCTCGATGTGGGTGGTGGCGGCCGACAAGCCGGGCTCATGATGAAGTACACCTGCGCGGTGGCGATGTGCCCGGTCGACCAGCTCATCGACATCGCCAGGACCGCTGAGGAAGTCGGCTTCCACTCGATCGCACTGCCCGACTCGATCTTCTACATGGAGAAGCAGTCGGCGGACTACCCCTACACCCCGGACGGCTCACGGATGTGGGACGAGAACACGCCGTGGGTGGACCCGCTGATCGCAGCGGGTGCGATGGGGGCGGTGACGTCGACGCTGCGCTTCTACACCAACGTGATGAAGCTCGGGTCACGCAACCCGCTGCTGCTGGCCCGCCAGGTCGGGTCGGTGGCGAACCTGACCAACAACCGGTTCGGGTTCGGCGTCGGGATCGGCTGGGCGCCCGAGGAGTTCGAGTGGTGCGGACAGCCGTTCGCCAAGCGCGGCAAGCGGGTCGACGAGATGATCGAGATCATCAAACTCGTGCTGGCCGGCGGCATGGTCGAGTTCCACGGTGAGTTCTACGATTTCGACCGGCTGCAGATGAGCCCGGCGCCCACCGCGCCGGTGCCGTTCTACGTCGGCGGGCACACCGACGTCGCCCTGCGCCGCGCGGCGCGGGTCGGCGACGGCTGGACCAGCGCCATGATGACCGGTGAGCAGCTCGCCGACACGATCGGCAAGCTCAAGAAGCTGCTGGCCGAATACGGACGCGCCGACGAGCCGTTCGAGTTCCAGGCGGTCTGCATCGACAAGTTCGGTGTCGACGGGCACCGGGAACTCGCCGAGGCGGGCGTCACCGACAACATCGTGGTGCCGTGGGTGTTCGACGGTCACGGGTTCGACGCGCCGATCGAGGCGAAGAAGGATTCGATGAAGCGGTTCGCCGACACCTATATCCACTCGGGATGGCAGGACTGATCATGCCCGTCACCAATTCCGACGCGCTGGTTCACCTGGCGGGCAAGCGGTCCCGCGAGGCCGCGATGGCCCACGACAAGCTGGCGTGGCTGGACAATTTCGCCGACGACGCGATCGTCGAGGATCCCATCGGCCCGTCGCACTTCGACCCGGAGGGCAAAGGACACCGCGGCAAGGAGGCGATCGCGGCGTTCTACGACAAGGCGATCGCGCCCAGCGAGCTGCAGTTCAACTTCGTCGAGACCTACCAGTGCGGTAACGAGGAGGCCAACGTCGGCAGCATCCTCATCCGCTCCGCAGGCTACGAGGTGACCGCCGAGGGAGTGTTCACCTACCGGGTGAACGAGGAGGGCAAGCTTGTCGCGCTGCGCGCCTACTGGGAGCTCGACCGCGCGGCCGCGACGGCGCGAAAGCTCTAGTCCGCCAGGATGTTCTCGCGCAGCGTGGTGCCGGGATACCGGGTGCGGTAACGGCCGCGGCGCTGCAGCTCGGGCACCACGAGGTCGACGAACTCCTCGAAGCAGCCGGGCGTGTAGGTGGCCAGCAGCATGAAACCGTCGGCGTCGCCCTCGTCGAGGAACACCTCCAACTGGTCGGCCACCGCCGCGGGGGTACCGATCACCTGCGGCATCGAGAACCGGAACGAGTAGATCTCGGCCGCCTCGGCGACGGTGACCGTCTCCCCCGCCCCGGTCGCGACCAGCGCGTCCTTGACACCCTGGATGCCGGGTACCGGGATGTCCTGCAGTGGGGTGTCCGGGTCGAACTGCGAGAAGTCCACGCCCAGCTGGCCGGACAGCATCGCCAGCGTCGCCTCCGGGCGCAGCAGCGAGCGCAGGTAGTCGGCCTTCTCCCGCGCCTGTGCCTCGGTGGTCCCGACGATCACCTGCGCGCCGTAGTACAGCTTGACCGCACCCGGATCCCGGCCGGCCTGCTCGACGCGGCGCCGGATGTCGTCGGAGTAGGCCCGCATCGACGACACGGTCGGCTGAATCGCGAAGATCGCCTCGGCGGTGGAGGCCGCGAACTGCCGTCCCGGCTCGCTGGCGCCCGCCTGCCACAGCACCGGGCGCCCCTGCGGCGAGGGGGCGACGAAATGCCGTGCCCGGCAGCGGAAGAACTTGCCCTCGAAGTTGACCTCGGCGACCTTCTCCGGGTGCGCGTAGATCCCGGTCTCGCGGTCGGCGACGATCGCGTCGGGCTGCCACGAGTCCCACAGCCGGCAGCACAGGTCGACGTACTCGGCGATGCGCTCGTAGCGGATCGAGCGGTCCGGCATCTGCTGGCCGTAGGCGGCGAACTCCGACGGCGAGTAGGAGCCGACGATGTTCCACGCGATCCGCCCGCCGGACAGGTGGTCGTACGTCGAGAGCCGCCGCGCCATCGAGTACGGATGCTCGAACGCCGTCGACAGCGTGATGCCCACGCCGAGATGCTCGGTGGCCCCGGTGATGATCGGGGTCAGCGCCGCCGGCTCGTGTGTCGGCGCCTGCACCGCGTAGCGGATCGTGGCGTCGGAGCTGTCCTCGAACGAGTTGTACGGGGCAAGCTCGTCGGCCAGGAACACCGCGTCGAACAGTCCGCGCTCCAGCGTGCGGGCCAGGTGCTGCCAGTACGGCGGTTTCGCGTAGTCCCACCCGACCTTGTCCTGCGGGTGGCGCCACATGCCCACCGAGTGGCTGCTGACGCCGTGCTGCATGAACGCCAGGAAGTGCGCTTTACGCTTGGAAATCAGTACTCCTGCAGGCTCTCTCGCAGCGTGGTCCCCGGGTAGCGGGTGCGGAACCGGCCGCGCCGCTGCAGTTCGGGCACCAGCAGTTCGGTCATGTCGTTGAAGCAGCCCGGGGTGTCGGTGGCCAGCATCATGAAGCCGTTGCAGTCACCCTCGTCGAGGTACTGCTCCATCTGGTCGGCCACATCGGACGGGGTACCGACGGCCACCGGGGCGCCCATCGAGACGCCGTAGATCTGGGCGGCTTCGCGCACTGTGACCGGGGCGCCGTCCTTGGCCTCCAGGATCGCGTCGAACAGACCGCGGATGCCCTGGACGTCGGCGTCGACGACGTTGTCGTCGAGATCCAGGGTGGAGAAGTCGAATCCGGTGTGCCCGGACAGGATTCCCAGCGCGCTTTCGATCTGGATGTTCTCGACGAACTCCGCGTACCGGTCGTTGGCGCGCGACTTGTCGCGGTCGATGATCGTCTGCAACCCGTAGATCAGCTTCACCGATTCGGGGTCGCGGCCCTCGTTGTCGGCGCGGCTGCGGATGTCCTCGGCGTAAGCGCGCATCGTCTTCGGGGTCGGGAAGATCCCGAAGACCGATTCGGCGTGCTTGGCCGCGAACTGGCGGCCCTGCTCCGAGGACCCTGCCTGCCACAGCACCGGGCGGCGCTGCGGCGACGGGGCGACGAAGTGGCGGCCCTTGGACTTGAAGTACTTGCCCTGGAAGTCGATTTCGCGGACCTTCGACGGATCGGCGAACACCCCGTTCTCGCGGTCGTAGATGATCGCGTCGTCGTCCCACGAGTCCCACAGCTGGTAGCACAGCTCCATGTACTCGTCGACCACCTCGTAACGCTTGTCGCGCGGGGTCAGGTTCTCCTTGCCCATCGCCTGGAACTCGCTCTTGGAGTAGGACGTGACGATGTTCCAGCCGACGCGGCCGTTGGTGAGGTGATCCAGCGTCGACAGGTGCCGGGCCATCATGTACGGCGGCACAAAGGATGTCGACAGCGTGATGCCGATGCCGAGGTGCCTGGTGAACGCACCCACCAGCGGCACCAGCGTCGCCGGCTCGTGCACCGGGCACTGACCCGCGTACTTGACCACCGGATCCGAGCTGCCCTTGTAGGTGGTGTACGGGGCCAGCTCGTCGGCGATGAACATCGCGTCGAACAGCCCGCGCTCCATGATGCGGCCCAGATCGCGCCAGTACTCCGGCCGCGACCAGTGGTAGCCGACCTTGTCGCGCGGATGCGCCCACATGGTGGAGGCGTGGTTCATCACGCCGTGCTGGACGAAGCCCAGAAGGTGGGCCTTCCTCTTGGTGGTGCTCATGCGGAGGCGCTCCTGCGGTCGATGAGGAAGGCGGTGACGACGGCGACGGCCGAGCCGATCGCGAGCACCACGGGGATGTACCAGAACAGGCCGCTGACCCCGAGCAGTGCGATCACGGCGGTGGATGCCGCGACGGCGGCAATCGCCTTCGGTGTGAAGTTGCCCGCGCTCTCGTCGAGGCCGTCGGTCTTCACGTCGTCGATCTGGCCGGATGCGGCGGCGGCCAGCACGTCCCGGCGCACCCGCAGGAAGGCCTGCACCCCGAGGGCGATGTACGCCACGGCCACCACGACGCCGGCGGCGACGGCGATCCAGAACGCGGTCATCGGACCGGATCCGGTTCTGCCGACGGAGCGGCCTCGGCGGTGAGATCGGCTGTCGTCGAGGGGCTCTCGGTGAGCGCCTCGCCGCGGCCGCGAAGGCTCGCGAAGTCGAACGTCTGCCTGGAGAGCAGGCTGATACCAACTGCCGCCACGAGCGAGATCGCCTCCAATGTGATGATTCCCTGTAGTTCGCCGATGGTTTCGCGGACCGGGTAGCCGATCGCGATGGCCAGCACCAGGCTGGCGACGAACGCCACGGCGGTCATGCGCTTCCAGAAGATCGCCAGGCCCAGCGGGATGATCAGGGCGGCCTTGAGGAAGTAGACCGTGTTGACGAGGTCCACGTAGTCGATGCCGGAGCTGACCACGATGCCGCCGATGACGCCGGCGATGATGATCGACCCCTTGGTCCAGCGGAACAGCGACTTCTGCGCGATGTCGGGCTTGGCCCGCTTGAGGATGTCGACCGCGACCACCGAGGACAGCGCCGAGAACGCGCCGTCGATCGACGAGTAGCACGCGTTGAGGATGATCAGCACGTACAGCGCGACCAGGATGATCGGCAGGCCGAGGTGGCTGACGACGTACGGGCCGATACCGCCGGGGCCGGCGCTGCCGAGGTCCTCGGCGGTGACGCCGAAGCCCAGGCCAACCAGTCCGAGCAGGCCCAGCACGATCGGGATCGGGTAGAACCACAGGCCGGCCCACACGAAGGTGCGGCCCATCGACGCCGGCTTGAGCGCCCACGCCTTCTGCCAGAACGTCTGGTCAGCCATCGTCGAGGCCAGCAGGCCCAGCGACAGCGAGATGCCGAAGCCCGCCGCGGCGGCACCGTCGAACGCGTTGAGGGTGTTCGGCCCGGCCTCGCCGACCTTCTGGAACACCAGCTCCGGGCCGCCGACCTTGGCCAGCACGTAGAGCACGACGATCGCGGCGGGCACCGTGATCAGCAGGGTGTTGAACGTCGCGGTGATCGCCGAGGTCCACAGCCCGCCGAAGTACGAGTAGACGGTGACGGTCGCCAGCGTGATGACCAGCACCACGGTCGGGTTGATCCCGAACACCACGCCCATCACCAGCACGACGCCGAACAGGTTGATGAAGATCTCCGCCAGCAGGCCGAGCAGCATCGCGACCAGGGCGATCGTCGTCGCCGGCTTGTTCTGGAACCGCTCGCGGATGAACTCGACGATCGTGTAGCCGGCGGGCATCTGACGGCGCAGCCGCAGCGCGAACGGCACCATCACCATCACGGCCAGGCCGTTGGGCACCACGAACCAGATCAGGCCCGACGTGCCGAACGTGAAGGCCTGCGCCGAGGACATCATCACGGCCATCGACCAGGTCCACACGGCGATGACCGATCCCACACCGAAGCCGAAACCGATTCGGCGGTCGGCGATTACGAAGTCGTGGGTGTTCTTCACCATGGTGCGCACGGTGAAGGCCACGACAAGCATGAACGCACCCAGGCCGAGCATCAGCGCAAACCCGATGCCCGGCGACAGGTTCGACGGGGTGAACACGCAAGCCTCCAAGATCGACAGCACAGACGGGGCCACGCGAGTTCGAGACCGACCGGATCAGAGAGGTCGCCGGGTCCTGTGCGCTCGCAACGGCCCCCCGAAGCGAAGACGGCGTGCAGCGTTGACCGCCGTCAGGGCTTCCCACATAGTCGCAACGCGGCCGGGTAACGCCCAGCGTTGCGCTCATCATGAATTCAAATAGTGTGAGGGCGCTACTAGCTGCGGTAACTGTTCCCGTTCCGGTCGGCGCGCAGGGCCGGTCTGTGTGGCGGCGCGTCAGCGAGCAAACCGGTCGGCGACCGAGGTCGCCAGCCCCAGGGTGAACCGCCGCGCCCGGCGGGCCGCATCCGCGAGCGCCCGGCGCGGCGCCGCCGCGGAGCGCAGGGCGACGTCGTCGCCGACGTCGACCCCTCCGGCGGCGGCCACCCAGCAGTACACGCCCAGGCAGCGGCCGGCCCGGTTCGCGACCGCTTTGGTGATGCGCCGGTCGACCTCCAGGCCGGGCTGCGCGCGGCTGGGCACGACGCAGCGGATCGTCGGCATCGTGACGTGCAGAACCGCCCCGCCGACGGTGAGTTCCGCTTCACCCCAATGGGATTCGGGCAGTCCGTCGGCGTCGTCGGTGGTGGACAGCAACACGTTGGGCCGGAACCGGCGCACGTCGAGGGCGTCGTCGCCGAGTTCGGCTCCGATGGTGGCCAGGCTCGTCCGGGTGATCACGTGCACGGGCGCCAGGTCGACGAACGTCCCGGGCGGCGTCGAGTAGCGCGCCAGCGTCGCCAGGTCGACCATCCGGAACACCGACAGGTCCGGGAACGGTTCGTCCTCGCCGACGCCGAAGTCCTTGCGCAGCGCGGAGATCGACGCGTTCTCGCGTTCGTTCCTGCTCAGCCGGTGCAGGCTGGTGTCGTCGGCGGGAGGCAGCGCGGTCAGCCGGACGTCACGGTCGGCGAGCTCGGAGAGTTTGGCGTGTATCTGTCCGTCGCGACTGGACAGCACCGCACCGTCGGGGAAGGCGATCTCGACCTCCGGCGCGTTGCCGGGGCCCGCGTCGGCGGTCAACGGGCCGACGTAGCGGGCGGTTGCGGTGAGCAGCACCGGCAACCGCCGCGCGGTCGCCGTCACGTCGCTCTCCAGGTCGCGCACGGCCCACAGGCGGTCGCCGTGGACGCCGCGCGGCCCGATGTCGAGGTGGTCGACGAGTTCGCCGCCGAGGGACTTGACCGGATACCGCCACAGCTCGGCGACCTGACCGATGGCCATGCGGTCACGCTACCCTCCACAGCTTCATATGCAGGACAGACGCCCGATCAGTACGGTGGTTGGTGCGATGCGCCGACTCACAGACTCCAGGTTCCTGTCCGTCCTCGCGGTGGCGGCGCTCATCGGTAGCACCGGGGTCGCCTGCGACGCCGCCGGCTCCGGCCTGGGCGCGACCACGTCGCCCCCGGCCGCGACCTCGCAGGCGACGTCGTCGTCGACGAAGCCCACGGCCACCACCGACGACGATGCGGACGTCGACTACAGCGCGCTGCTGCTGCAGGCGAACGACGTCAGCACCGCCGACGACACCTTCCACGTCCAGTCGTCGAACCCGGGTCCGGACGGCCTGCCGGGCGCGAGCGTCCTGCTCGTCAACCACGACGACACCCGGGCGATCTCGGACACGATCGTGATCTACCCGGATGCCGCGACCGCGACGAGGACCCTGCGTGAGGCGCTGCCCAGCATCGACCAGGTGGTTGCGGGCGCCACCCCGCAGCCGGTGCCGGTCGGCGTCGACGGCACTCTGGCGAGGGGCACGTCACCCGACGGCACCAAGTCGGCCACCCTGCTGCTGTTCACCCACGGCCCGGCCCTGGTGCGGCTCGAGTTCCAGAGCGCTCTCGGGGATTCCGCCACCGACGAGTACGTGCTGGCCGTCGGCAAGATGCAGGACATCGCGCTGCGTCACGGGCTGCCCGGCCAGTCCTGAGTCCGGCTACCGACGGCCCGGTGTCCCACCTACCGGACACGAATCCACGCTACAGACATGGCCCGCTACCTGCTCGGATTGCGCGGCGGCCGGAAAAAACTGTAACGTGTTCTAGTTAGAGACACCGAAACCGGGAGGCCTAACGTGAGCAGCGACACCGCGGGAATTCGCGAGATCGACACCGGCACTCTGCCTGACCGGTACGCCCGGGGCTGGCACTGCCTGGGCCCGGTGAAGAACTTCCTCGACGGCAAGCCGCACGGCATCGAGATCTTCGGCACCATGCTGGTGGTCTTCGCCGACTCCAAGGGTGACATCAAGGTGCTCGACGGGTACTGCCGTCATATGGGCGGCAACCTCGCGCAGGGCACCATCAAGGGCGACGAGATCGCCTGCCCGTTCCACGACTGGCGGTGGGGCGGCGACGGCAAGTGCAAGCTGGTGCCCTACGCCAAGCGCACCCCGCGACTGGCCCGCACCCGCGCCTGGCACACCGATGTCCGCGGCGGCCTGCTGTTCGTCTGGCACGACCACGAGGGCAACCCGCCGCAGCCCGAGGTGCGCATCCCCGAGATCCCCGAGGCGCACAGCGACGAGTGGACCGACTGGAAGTGGAACTCGATGCTGATCGAGAACGCCAACTGCCGGGAGATCGTCGACAACGTCACCGACATGGCGCACTTCTTCTACATCCACTTCGGGCTGCCGACGTACTTCAAGAACGTCTTCGAGGGCCACATCGCCAGCCAGTACCTGCACAACGTGGGCCGGCCCGACATCGCCGACATGGGCACCACCTACGGTGAGTCGCATCTGGACTCGGAGGCCTCGTACTTCGGCCCGTCGTTCATGATCAACTGGCTGCACAACAGCTACGGCGGCTACAAGGCCGAGTCGATCCTGATCAACTGCCACTACCCCGTCACGCAGAACTCCTTCGTCCTGCAGTGGGGCGTCATCGTGGAGAAGCCCAAGGGCCTGGACGACGCGACCACCGAGCGGCTGGCCGACGTGATGGTCGAAGGCGTCAGCAAGGGCTTCCTGCAGGACGTCGAGATCTGGAAGCACAAGACCCGCATCGAGAACCCGCTACTGGTCGAGGAGGACGGTGCGGTCTACCAGATGCGCCGCTGGTATCAGCAGTTCTACGTCGACGTCGCCGACGTCACCCCCGACATGACCGACCGCTTCGAGATGGAGGTCGACACCACCGCCGCGGTCGCGAAGTGGAACGTCGAGGTGGAGGAGAACCTCAAGCGGCAGGCCGAAGAGAAAGAACGCGCCGAGCAGAGCAGCTGATGACCCCGCCCCACGACGCACCCGACTCCGGCCGGACTGTCGGCTCCGCCGACGTAGACCGGCTAGCCCGGGCGATGTTGCTGCTGCACGGGGTTCATGACGACGACGACCACCCGCTCACCAGCGGGCCCGGCTCGAGGCTGAAGGCGCCGGCCTTCGCCGGCGAACGCGCCGAGGCGCTGCGGGAGGCCACCCAGCGCGACCGCGAGCGCTATCTGCGCACCGGCCTGGTGCCCATCGACTGCCGGTTCTGCCATGTGACGGTCGAGGTGAAGAAACTCGGCCCGACGCACACCTCGGTGCAGTGGAACAGCGACGCCACCAGCCGCTGCGCGTACTTCACCGAGATCCGGGAACGCGGCGGCAACCCCGCGCGTGAGCGGTCGTGCCCGCGGCTGGTGGACAGCATCAAACACGCTGTCGCCGAGGGCTGTCTGGAGGAAACGTCGTCAGCCCCCTCCCCCGGCGACGGGTAGAGTTCCTTTCCGCGAGCAGACACACAATCGCACGGAAGGGGCGGTGGCGATGCGATTCTCTGTCTGCTCGGCGGTGGCGGTGTTGGCTGCGGCGCTGGCGCTCGCCGGGTGCGAGCGGGTGATCGATCACCCGCAGCCCAGGGCCGAACCGCCGGTCGCGCCGATCACGGTGGGCCAGATCGGTGATCTGCTCAGCCCCAAGGTGGACAAGACCGACGGCAACCTGTTCGTCAGCGTCGAACCCGAGGACTGCGCAGGCGTGGCGCGCGAGGTCGAGCCGCCGTTCATCGAGGACTTCCACCCGGCCGCCTACGACGGTGGCCACTGGACCGACTTCACCGCGGGCCGCGAGGTGCACATCGAGGAGATGATCGGCGTCTATCGCGCCGACTACAACGCCAAAGAGGCTCTGGCACAGGCGAATAAGACGATCGATTCCTGCCGCGACCGCACATTCTGGGTGACCAGCATGTCGGGCCGGGAGTACGCGTTCCAGATGGGGCCGCCGGTGGAGTCAGGCACGCCGGAGATCGTGTTGTGGTCGTTCTCCGGGTCGAACTGGGCGTGCGACAGCGCGTTCGTGGCGGCCTTCAACGCCGCGATCGAGATCTCCACGTGCGGCCCCGTCAACGGCTACGACGTGAAGTCGCTGGCCGAGCAGGCGCTCGAGCGCATCGAGACGCTGGCCAACACCACCGCCTGACCCGCGCGATTGATCAGAGGCCGGCGAAGCGCCCCTTGACCTCCTCGGCGGTCAGACCGTAGTCCGCCAGCGAATAGGTGTGTTTCGGCGCGCGCGGCCCCTGCTTGCTCAGCTCGTCGGTGCGGACCACCGCCTCGCGAGCCTCATCGGTGAACTCGATGCCGAAGTGGTCGTAGATCTCCTCGACCACGCCGATCGGATCCTTGACCAGCTGGAAGTAGTCCAGGTCGTAGAACCGGGCCGGATCGTGCTTGGCGCGTTCGGCGTTGAACCGCTCCAGCCCGCGCGACCAGGTCTCCATCGAGTCGCGGCCGATCACCTCGCCGACGAACGTGTTCGACCATCCCGCGGTGGTGTGCTGGGACAGCGAGCACATCGACGCCATGATCGTCTCCACCGGCCGGTGGCACTGGATCACCAGCGCGTCCGGGTAGGTGACGAACAGCGCGTCGAGCGCGAACAGGTGGCTGGGATTCTTGAGCACCCAACGCTTCTCGGGTTCGTTGAGCCCGATCAGCTGCAGGTTCCTGCGATGGCGCTGGTAGGGCTTGGTCCAGTCCTGCCGGGCCAGCCACTGCGAGTACGTCGGCACGTGGGCCAGCGTCTCGTAGGACACCGAGTGCACCGACTGGCGCAGCAGCTGCCAGCACTCCTCGACCTCGTCGGGCGTCATGTAGTGCAGGCCGGTGTAATCCGGGTTCTCCTCGTGCGCCTTGCGGAACTGCGCGTCCAGCTGCGCGAAAACCGGGTTGTCCGGCCAGGTTTCACGGGGCGGGCGGGGCTGCGGGTACTCGGCCAGCCACAGCTGCAGGCCTTGGTGGCGCGGGTCGGCAGCCAGCAGTCGGTGGATCGCGGTGGTGCCGGTGCGGGGCAGACCCGTGACGAAGATCGGCTTCTCGATGGCGACGTCGGCGTGCTGCGGGTACTGCTTCCACGCCGCCTCCGACACCAGCCGGGCGACCAGCGCGTTGCGTAGGAAGAACCGCTGCATCTTGCTGCCGAACTCGGTGAGATCGGCGTCGCGCTTGTAGGACTCGAGCAGCACGCCGAGCGCCTCGAGGTAGTTGTCGTCGTCGCCGCCGAAATCCTCCAGGCCGCATGCCTTCACGGCCGACGCGTGCAGATCCTCGACGGTTCCCACGTCAGTACGTGTGGGACTCATGCCTTGTACTCCCCGCAGTTGACATCCAGCGCCTGCCCGGTGATACCGCTGGACAGGTCGCTGGCCATGAACAGGATCGCCGAGGCCACCTCGTCCTCGGTGGGCAGCCGCTTGAGGTCCGAGCCCGCGGCCGCCGCGTTGTAGATGTCCTCCACGCTGGTGCCGTACTTCTGCGCCTGGTGCTCGAAGTAGCTCTTCAGCGTGCCGCCCCAGATGTAACCGGGCAGAACGGAGTTCACCCGGATACCCTGCTCCCCCAACTCGGTCGCCAGGGTCTGCGACATCGCCAGCAGCGCGGATTTCGCCATCTTGTAGGCGCCGTACTTGGCCTGCGAGTGCCGCACGACCATGGAGTTCACGTTGACGACGGAACCCTTCGCCTCAGCCAGCGCCGGCGTGAAACCCTGCACCATCCGCAGGGCCCCGAACACCGTGAGCTCGATCGCCTCGCGCATGTGCTCGTAGGTGGTCTGCGCGAACGGCTTCATCGACGGCACCCGGAACGCGTTGTTGATCAGCACGTCCACCTTGCCGTACGCCTTCATCGTCTCGTCGACGAGGTTGGCCACCTGCGCCTCCTCGGTGATGTCGGTGCCGACCGACAGCGCGCGCCTGCCCAGATCGGTGACCTGCTTGGCGACGTCCTCCAGCCGCTCGACGGTGCGGGCCGCCAGCACCAGGTCCGCGCCCTCCTCGGCGCACCGGCGCGCCAGCGTCGTCCCCAGCGCAGGGCCGACGCCGCTGATCACGACCACCTTGTCCTGCAGCAGTCCGCCCACGGTCAGCCCACCATCCTGTTCTGAATCTGTTGCTGGCGCAGCGCGATACGGGCCCGCCAGTCCTCCTCGGAGATCTTGTTGGCGTCGTAGTACGGCAGCACCGACGGCAGCGTGTCGATGTCGACCACCTGCACGGTCGGGCCGTCGGCCTCGGTCAGTTCCCGGGACAGCCGCTGCCAGCGGAACTGCAGGTAGCCCTTGCGGTGGCCCAGTGTCTCGCACCAGTTGGTGACGCCCGGGTTGGCGTCGGAGACCACGATGCGGATCTTGCCGTCCGGATCCGCTTGGGCCTGAGTGCCGTTCAGCGACGTCTGGTGGTTGATGTAGTCCAGCGAGATGTACCAGAGGCTGCCGAGCTGGAAGCCCAGGTACGGCGCGTCGGGCACCGGCAGCGTGATGACCATCGCCTGGTCGGGCGCGAGGTCGTAGTGCCCCACCGACGAGTACTGGGTGGCCAGCCCACCGGGGGTCAGCCGCGGCGCGACCATGGTGTTGACCGGCAGCGTGTTGTAGAACCACTGCGGGAACTGCAGCCAGGTCTTGACCCGCTGCACCAGCTGCTTACCCGCGACGGCGTAACGCTTCTCGATGAGCTCCCTGGTCAGCGGCGGCGGCGCGGTGCCTGCGGTGTCGGTGCGCGCGATCGCGAGGTGGCCGCGCTGGGCGGACCAGTCGTTGTAGACCTCGCGGATCACCAGCTGCGACGGGCTGTTCGGGGTGAAACGCCACTCGAAGGTGCCGTCCGCCGCGATGTCGAGTTCGCGGTCGTCGAACGCGGCCTGGCTCGGCGGCACGTTGTCGTCGGTGTACTCGCCGCCGAGCAGCTGAAACGACAGATCGGTGGTGGTGCCGCGCTTACCGGTGACGACGTACTCGTGGCCGGGCGACACCCGGGTACCGAAGTACAGCGTGTCGGGGTTGTCCAGGCCCATCTTGGTGAACGGTCCGGTGCCCGAATGCAGGAACGGGTGGTCGCGGTCGTAGTCGAACGCCACATGTGTGCAGGCAGCGATACAGCCGGCCAGATACTGCAGGCCTTCGAGCAGGTCGGCCTCGGATTCGATGAACGGGGCCGCGGCCACGAGGCGCTCGGCCTCCGCGATCGCGTCGGTCAGTGGCTGGGAATACACCCTGCCGAAACTAGAACCTGTTTCAATAGGAGTCAATATATCGACCGTACTGTTCGAAATATGGAACGAAAGGTAGTGTGCCGCCATGGCCGAGCCGGGACGAGCGTCACCGCCGACGGACCGCGTCGTGCGCGTCCTGGACTTCCTCGCCGCCCATCCCGACCAGCGGTTCGGTCTGTCCGAGCTGGCGCGGCGGATCGGCCTGAGCAAGCCGACGTGCCTGGGCATCGTGACCTCGCTGTCCGAGTCCGGGTACCTGGTGCGCGACCCGGCCGACAAGACGTACCGGCTGGGGCCCTCGCTGATCACGCTCGGGCACCGCGCACAGGAATCGATGCGGGTCAGCCCGGCGGCGCGGGAGGAGTTGCGGCGGTTGTCGGCGCGCTACGGCGTCACCGCGGCGCTGGCGGGTGTCATCGACGACCGGATCACGGTGTTGGACCTCGTGGCACCGCACGGGGCGAGTCCGGGGGTGCAGGTCGGGCAGAGCTATCCGTTCGCGCCGCCGGTGGGTCTGATGTTCGTGCTGTGGGACGACGAGGCCGAACACGACTGGCTGGCACGGGAGCCGACGATTCCGTTGCGCACCAACTCCGCTCGTCTGAAGCGGGTGATCGCGCGGTGCCGCGCCGACGGCTATCTGGTCGAGCGTCTCACTCCGGCGGGGCGCCGGCTCTATGCGTTGATGGCGGGCATGTCGACCGACCTGCCCGACGAACTGCGGGCTCTGCTCGGCGAATTGGTGTCCGACATCGGTGAGCGGGTGTATCTGCCGGGCGAGCGCGCCGAGGAGCGCCACGACATCAGCGTGATCTCGGCGCCGGTGTACGACCACTACCAGCGCCAGGTCATGGTCGCCTCGATGCACATCGGAACCTCGTTGACCGACCCCGAGATCACCGAGCGTGCGCAGGCCGTCGTGGACGCCGCCGACGCCGTCACCAAACAACTCGGGGGTGTGAAACCCGACCGCTGAACACACTTGTGGCGCCGACGGAATCGCCGGCGCCACAAGAGGCTACGGGGTTAGAGGTCCGTCAGCGCTTCGGAGAACGGGGTCGGTGACAGCTCGATCCCGCACTGGCTGGCGATCTCGACCGCCGGCCGGTTGATCTGCTGCAGCTCGGACTCGACCTGCGGATTCTGCGCGAAGTAGAGGCGGTACGCCTGGGTCACCTGCTGGGGCGACTGTTCGGTGATCGCCGTCAGCGCACCGTCGACCTCGACGTTGTCAGCCAGGTACGTGCTGGTCGCCGCGGACACCGTGCTCGAGGTGCTCGCGATCGCGCTCGCACTGCAGGTGTGGTCCTGAGTCGGCGAAACGGGCTGCGCGTTAGCGACCGGGCCGATGATCGCGGCGGAACCGAATGCCAGAAGGCCGCCTGCGAACATGCCGTACAGGCCGCGTCGCACGGTCGTTGCGGACAGATTCGTTCGAATAGCGGTCATGCGAATCACTCCTTCGCTGCGACCGGTTGGCCGCTCGCCAGAAGGCGTAACCGTTGCGCCCCGCGCGCTAAACAAACCCCAGCGCAGCAGGCGTGTCAGCTGACCGCGGCCAGCGTGAACGGCAGCACCGCGGGCGCACCGGCCGCCCGGACCACCCGCGCGGCCATCGTCAGCGTCCAGCCGGTGTCGCTGAGGTCGTCAACCAGCAGCACCGGGCCGTCCACCGCGGCGATGCTCGGCGGCTCCCACGCGTCCACCAGCGCAGCGACACGGTAGGCGGAGTTGGCTCCGGTCGCGGGCCGCCGGTTCGGGGTGTACCGCAGCACCCCCAGGTCGGTGAGCCGTCCGAGCCGTGCCAGTTCGCGCGCCAGCGAGGTGATCAACACGGGGTGGGTGTCGGAGTCCAGCGCCAGCACCGCCGTCGGGCGGATCTGCCAGTCCCATGCGGCCAGCACCTGCACCGCGGCCTTCACGATGTCCTCGCTGACCTCGGCGTCCGGCTCGTCGAGCAGCCGCCGCAGCCGCGCACCCCAACCGAGGTCGGTGAGGCGCCCGATCGCGCGACCGGGTTCCGGACCGTCGGCGATGCGGCCCTTGAGGTCCAGACCGAGTTTGTCCAGCCCGGTCGGCCACTGCTTGCGCGGCGCCAGTTCCACCCCAGGGCGCATCAGCCGCTGCCGGGTGTCAGCCACCGCGGAGTCGTCGACCGCGGCGTCGTAGCGCGCCCCGGTGCAGTTGTCGCAGCGGCCGCACCGCTCCCCCTCCCGCAGCGTCGGGTCGTCGAGTTGGGCGCGCAGGAACGCCATCCGGCAGCGGTCGGTGTCCTGATAGTCGAGCATCGCCTGCTGTTCCCGCTTTCGCGCCTCGTCGAGTCTGCGGTAGCGCTCCTCGTCGTAGGTCCACTCCTGGCCGGTGCTCACCCAGCCGCCCTTGACCCGGCGCACCGCGCCGTCGACGTCGAGCACTTTGAGCACCATCTCCAGCCGGGTGCGGTTCAGGTCGACGAACGGCTCCAGTGCCGCCGTCGACTGCGGGCGGTCCGCATCCAGTGCCCGAATCACGTTGCGCACCATGGATTCTGACGGGAACGCCACCGACGAGAAGTACCGCCAGACATCCTGGTCCTCGCGGCCCGGCAGCAGGATCACCTCGGCGCTCTCGGTCGAACGGCCCGCGCGGCCGACCTGCTGGTAGTAGGCGATCGGTGACGACGGCGCACCGAGGTGCACGACAAACCCGAGGTCGGGTTTGTCGAAGCCCATGCCCAGCGCGGAGGTCGCGATCAGCGCCTTGACCCGGTTGGCCAGCAGGTCGGCCTCGAGTTGTTCGCGTTCGGCGGCCTCGGTCGCCCCGGTGTAGGCCGCCACCTGATGACCGCGCTCGCGCAACAGCATGGCGATGTCGTGCGCCTGCGCGACGGTCAGCGTGTAGACGATCCCGGAGCCCGGCAATGAATCCATATGTGCGGCAAGCCAGGCCGCCCGCTGCGCCGGGTTGCCTGCCTTGACCACCGACAGCCGCAGCGACTCACGGTCCAGCCCTCCGCGCAGCACCAGGGTCTCACCGCCGCCGACCCCCAACTGGGCGGCGACGTCGTCGACCACCCGGTCGTTGGCCGTCGCGGTGGTGGCCAGCACCGGGATCCCGGCGCCGAGTTCGGCGATCAGGGTGCGGATGCGCCGGTAGTCGGGCCGGAAGTCGTGTCCCCAGTCCGACACGCAGTGCGCCTCGTCGACGACCACCAGGCCGGCGTCGTGTGCGAGCGCGGGCAGCACCGCGTCGCGAAAGTCAGGATTGTTCAACCGCTCCGGGCTGACCAGCAGCACATCGAGCTGACCGCGCCGCACCCGCTCGTGGATGTCGTCCCACTCGACGACGTTGGCGGAGTTGATCGTCGCGGCGTGCACCCCGGCCCGCTCGGCGGCGGCCACCTGGTTGCGCATCAGTGCCAGCAGTGGCGAGACGATCACCGTCGGGCCGAAACCTTCGGTGCGCAGCAGTTTGGCGGCGATGAAGTAGACCGCGGACTTGCCCCAGCCGGTGCGCTGCACGACCAGTGCCCGCCGCCGCTGCACCACCAGCGCCTCGATCGCCGTCCACTGGTCATCGCGCAGGACGGCGGTCGGGCCCGCCAGTTGTTCGAGGATCGCCTGTGCATCGGCCCGGGTCGCGGTCATACGACCATCGTGCCGGGCACCACAGACAGCTCGGGGCCGGGGAGGAGTTAGGCCTTGGCCGCTTCCTCTTCCATCTCACGCTTGATCTCCAGCGCGATGTCGATGAGCTGGTCCTCCTGGCCGCCGATCAGCTTGCGCTGCCCGGCACGGTGCAGCAGCTTATGCGCCGGCACGCCGTAGCGCTCGGACTGGCGGATGGCGTGCTTGAGGAAGCTCGAGTAGACGCCGGAGTAGCCCATGATCAGCGCGTTGCGGTCGAGCAGACACTCGGCGGGCATCGCCGGGGCGACGACCTCCTCCGCGGCGTCGGCGATGTCGAAGAAGTCGATACCGGTCTTGACGCCGATCTTGTCGAACACCCCGATGAGCGCCTCGACCGGCGCGTTACCCGCACCGGCGCCGAACCGGCGGCACGAGCCGTCGATCTGCTTGGCGCCCGCACGCACCGCCTCGATCGAATTGGCAACGCCCAGACCGAGATTCTCGTGACCGTGGAAGCCGACCTGCGCGTCGTCACCGAGCTCGGCGACCAGCGCCTGCACCCGGTCCCGCACCCCTTCGAGCACCAGCGCACCCGCCGAGTCCACGACGTAGACGCACTGACAGCCGGCATCGGCCATGATCCGGGCCTGCTTTGCCAGCTTCTCCGGCGGAATCGTGTGCGCCATCATCAGGAAGCCGACGGTCTCCAGGCCGAGTTCGCGGGCCAGCCCGAAGTGCTGGATCGACACGTCGGCCTCGGTACAGTGGGTGGCGATCCGGCAGATCGAGCCGCCGTTGTTCTGCGCCTCCTTGATGTCGTCCTTGGTGCCCACACCGGGCAGCATCAGGAACGCGATCTTGGATTCCTTGGCCGTCTCGGCGGCGATCTTGATCAGTTCCTGTTCGGGAACCTTCGAGAAGCCGTAGTTGAAGCTCGACCCGCCCAGCCCGTCACCGTGGGTGACCTCGATGACCGGCACGCCCGCGGTGTCCAGGGCGGCGACGATCGAGCGCACCTCCTCCTTGGTGAACTGGTGCCGCTTGTGGTGCGACCCGTCGCGCAGCGACGTGTCCGTCATCCGCACGTCCCAGACCGGGTTGAAGAAGATCTCATCGATGACGCTCATGCTTGGCCTCCCGTCGCCGTCGCGCGCAGACTCTCCTTGGCGATCTCCTCGCCCACCTTGGTGGCCGCGGCGGTCATGATGTCGAGGTTTCCAGCGTACGGCGGCAGATAGTCGCCCGCACCCTCCACTTCGACGAATGTGGTGACGACGTGGTTGCCGCCGTTGACCACCGACGGCTCGTCGAACTGCGGCTCGTTGAGCAGCCGGTAGCCGGGCACGTAGGTCTGCACCTCGGCGACGACGTCCTTGATCGACTGGGTGATCGCGTCGTGGTCGGCGTCCTCGGGGATCGCGCAGAAGATGGTGTCGCGCATGATCATCGGCGGCTCAGCGGGATTGAGGATGATGATCGCCTTGCCGCGCTGGGCGCCGCCGATCGTCTCCACACCTTTGCTGGTGGTCTTGGTGAACTCGTCGATGTTGGCGCGCGTGCCGGGACCGGCCGAGGCCGACGACACCGAGGCGACGATCTCGGCGTAGGGCACGTCCACCACCCGCGACACCGCGTACACGATCGGGATCGTGGCCTGCCCGCCGCAGGTGACCATGTTGACGTTGGGGGCGTCGAGATGCGCGCGCAGGTTGGCCGGCGGGATCACGCCCGGGCCGACCGCGGCCGGTGTCAGGTCGATGGCGCGGATGCCTGCGGCCTCGTACTTCGGCGCGGCGTCGCGGTGCACGTAGGCGCTGGTCGCCTCGAACACCAGATCGGGCTTCTCACTTTGCGCCAGAAGCCAGTCCACACCTTCGTGCGAGGTCTCCAGACCCAGCTTGCGGGCCCGCGCCAGACCCTCGCTCTCGGGGTCGATGCCGATCATCCAGCGCGGCTCCAGCCACTCCGAACGCAGCAGCTTGTAGAGCAGGTCGGTGCTGATGTTGCCCGAACCCACAATCGCAACTGAAGCCTTCTGGCCCATTGGTTTGCTCCCTACTATTCGAAACTCAGGCGGACCGAGCCCAGCCCGGCGAAATCGGCCACGTACTCGGCGCCCGGCGTGGCGTCGAAGGCCTTGGTGCACGACCCCGGCAGCACGATGTCGCCGGCCTTGAGGCGGACGCCGAAGCTGTCCACCTTGCGGGCCAGCCAGGCCACCGCGGTGACCGGATTGCCCAGCACGGCGTCGCTGCGACCCTTGGCCACCACCTCGCCGTTGCGGGTGAGCACGGCGTCGATCGCGGTGATATCTATGTCCTTGGGCGACACCCGGTTCTCACCGAGCACCCAGCCCGCCGAGGAGGCGTTGTCGGCGATCGTGTCGCAGAGCTTGATCTTCCAGTCGGTGATGCGGGTGTCGATCAGCTCGATCGCCGGCGCGAACGCCGCCGTCGCGGCCAGCACGTCGTCCTCGGTGCAACCGGCGCCGGGCAGGTCGTCGGCCAGGATGAAGCCGACCTCCACCTCCACCCGGGGATACAGGTAGTTGGCCGACTTGACCGGCTTGTCCTCGAAGACCTGCATCTCGTCGAGCAGATGCCCGTAGTCGGGCTCGTCGACGCCCATCATCTCCTGCATCGCCTTCGACGACAGCCCGACCTTGTGCCCGACGACCTTGGCGCCCGCCTCGATCCGCTTGCGGATGTTGATCAGCTGGATCTCGTAGGCGTCGACGACGTCGATATCGGGGTGGCCGTCGGTCAGCGGCGCGATCGGGACCCGGCTGGCTTCGGCCTGGGCCAGGTCAGCGGCAAGTTTCTCGCGCGTCTCGACGCTCAACATTCCCGGGTTTCTCCCTACTTGTAACCGGGGCGGAACCGGCCCGGTGTCACGAATAGTAGTGCGGTCTGGGTCACGTGGGGCTAAGCGTTCCGCTGACAGGAAAGGCGGGGTCAGTGGCGCTCGGACGGGGCAATTCTATAACGTGTTCTAGTTATGAGGGATGAGGAGTTCGACGTCGTCGTCGTCGGGAGCGGTGCGGCCGGTATGGTCGCCGCTCTTACCGCAGCTCACCAGGGATTATCGACGATCGTCGTCGAAAAGGCGCCGCACTACGGCGGGTCGACGGCCCGCTCCGGGGGCGGCGTGTGGATCCCGAATAACGAAGTGCTCAAGCGAGACGGGGTCAAGGACAACCCGGAGGACGCCCGGCGGTATCTGCACGCCATCGTCGGCGATGTGGTGCCGCCGGAGAAGATCGACACCTATCTCGATCGCGGCCCCGAGATGCTGTCGTTCGTGCTGAAGAACTCGCCGCTGAGGCTGTGCTGGGTGCCCGGCTACTCCGACTACTACCCGGAGACCCCGGGCGGTAAGGCCACCGGCCGCTCGGTGGAGCCCAAGCCGTTCGACGCCAACAAGCTCGGCCCCGACCTGCCGGGACTGGAACCGCCGTACGGCAAGGTCCCGATGAACATGGTCGTCATGCAGCAGGACTACGTCCGGCTCAACCAGCTCAAACGCCATCCGCGCGGTGTGCTGCGCAGCCTCAAGGTGGGCATCCGCGCGACGTGGGGCAAGGTCACCGGCAAGAACCTGGTGGGCATGGGCCGCGCGCTGATCGCCCCGCTGCGCATCGCGCTGCGCGAGGCCGGCGTTCCGGTGCGGCTCAACACCGCGCTGACCGACCTCTACGTCGAGGACGGCGTCGTGCGCGGCATCTATGTGCGTGACACCAACGCACCGGAATCATCTGAGCCACAACTGATCCGGGCCCGCCGCGGCGTGATCCTGGGCTGCGGCGGCTTCGAGCACAACGAGCAGATGCGGTTGAAGTACCAGCGTCAGCCGATCACCACCGAGTGGACCGTGGGTGCGGCGGCCAACACCGGCGACGGCATTCAGGCCGCCGAGAAGCTCGGCGCCAAGCTCGACATCATGGAGGACGCGTGGTGGGGGCCGACGGTGCCGCTGCCGGGCGCCCCGTGGTTCGCGCTGTCGGAGCGCAACTCCCCCGGCTCGATCATCGTCAACATGAACGGCAAGCGGTTCATGAACGAGTCGATGCCGTACGTCGAGGCGTGCCACCACATGTACGGCGGCCAGTACGGCCAGGGCCCCGGACCGGGCGAGAACATCCCGGCCTGGCTGATCTTCGACCAGCAGTACCGCGACCGCTACATCTTCGCCGGACTGCAACCGGGCCAGCGGATTCCGAAGAAGTGGCTGGAGTCCGGGGTGATCGTCAAGGCTGACACCGTCGACGAACTGGCCGAGAAGACCGGGGTTCCCGCCGACGCGCTCAAGGCGACGATCGAGCGGTTCAACGGGTTCGCGCGCACCGGCGTAGACGAGGACTTCCACCGCGGTGAGAGCGCCTACGACCGCTACTACGGCGACCCGACGAACAAGCCGAACCCGAACCTCGGCGAGATCAGCCACCCGCCGTACTACGCGGCCAAGATGGTGCCCGGCGATCTGGGTACTAAGGGCGGCATCGTCACCGACGTGCACGGCCGCGCGCTGCGCGAGGACGGCTCGGTGATCGAGGGGCTCTACGCCGCGGGTAATGTCAGCTCGCCGGTGATGGGGCACACCTATCCCGGCCCGGGCGGCACCATCGGCCCGGCGATGACGTTCGGCTACCTTGCAGCACTACACCTAGCGGGGAAGAACTAGATGCCCATCAATCTCGACGAAGCCATCGGCGCCGAGCTCGATCCGGTCGAATTCTCCTGGACGAGCAGCGATGTCCAGCTCTACCACCTCGCGCTGGGCGCGGGCTCCGATCCACTGGACCCCAAGCAGCTGCGCTACCTTCCCGACGAATCCCCGCAGGTGCTGCCGACGTTCGGCAATGTGGCGGCCACCTTCCACATGACCGAGCCGCCGACGGTGAAGTTCCCGGGGATCGACATCGAGCTGTCGAAGGTGCTGCACGCCAGCGAGGCGGTCAGCGCTCCCGGCCCGATCCCGTCGTCGGGCACGGGCATCGCGGTCACCCGGTTCACCGAGATCTGGGACAAGGGCAAGGCCGCGGTGATCTGGTCGGAGACGACCGTGAAATCGCCTGAGGGCGAACTGCTGTGGACGCAGAAGCGGTCGATCTTCGCCCGCGGCGAGGGCGGGTTCGGCGGCGACCGCGGCCCGTCCACCTCCTCGGAGCCGCCGCAGCGCACCCCGGACGCCGAACTGGAGATCCCGGTCTCCCCGCAGCAGGCGCTGCTCTACCGCATGTGCGGTGACCGCAACCCGCTGCACTCCGATCCCGCGTTCGCCAGCGCGGCCGGGTTCCCGAAGCCGATCCTGCACGGCCTGTGCACCTACGGGATGACCGCGATGGCGCTCGTCAACGAGTTCCTCGACGGTGACACCTCACGGGTCGCCAGCTACGGCGCCCGGTTCTCCGGTGTGGTGTTCCCCGGTGAGACGCTGAAGGTGCGGGTGTGGAAGGAGGGCGACGCGCTGCAGGCGCTCGTCACCGTGCCCAGCCGCGACGACGCGGTGGCGCTGTCCGGCGTGGAGCTTCTGCCCAGGTAGACACACCGACTCTGCAAGAACCGGGCCTGCCCACGACCGGGCGGGCCCGGTTTTTGCCGTCTATCGGCCGTGTTTCGGCTGGTATTTTTCTGGTGTTGACTATTTCCCGCTGTCTGACCAGTCAGGAGCACCACGTGAAATTCACCAGGATCACCGGTCTGTTCGCTGCGGCCGCAACGGCGGGACTCATCGCGGCCCCCGTCGCCCTCGCCGAGGGCGAGTCCTCCGCCGTGCACAGCGTGACACTCGGAAGCCAGGGAAAGCTGGTTGACGGCAACGTCATTCAGGGGTGGACCATCACCGACCTGAAGCCGAGCAGCGACACCATCCCGTACCCGGTGTACGGCACCCTGTGGGAGGCCACCGCCACCGACGAGGCCATTCAGGGCTCGGTGACGCCGATCATCTCCAACCTCAACGCCCGCGCCGCCGACGGCACCAACTACCGCGTGCTGTTCGGCGCAGCCACCCCGCAGGGCGTGAATCCGGCGACCCTGGCCGAGGGCCAGCAGACCACCGGCAAGATCTACTTCGACGTGACCGGCCCCGATCCGGACCGTGTGGTGTACAACGCCGGCGGGCTGGACCTGCTGGTGTGGACCGAGCCGCCGGCCCCCGCGCCGAGCAGCGCGCCGTCGTACCGCAGCTATCCCGCGCAGACCCCGGCCACCCCGGCACCGACCACGAGCACCGAAAGCACCGAGGCCGCTGAGGGTGCCGAGGCCACCGACGCTGAGGCCACCGACGCTGAAGCCACCGAGGCCACTCCGGCGACCACGAGCACCGAGGCCCCCGAGGGCAGCACCGGCACCCCGATCGAGGAGGGCAGCTCGGGCACGCCGATCGAGGAGGGGACCGCGGCGCCTGCGGGCAGCTCGGGCACCCCGATCCCCGCGGGCGACGAGGTGCCGACCCCGGTGACCTACACGCCGGCTCCCACGCCGTAACCCGTCAGCGCCGAGGCGGCCCGGCCGTCACGAGTGTTTCGACCACCACGCGTAGAGCTGGGGGAAGGTCGGGCCGTCGGCGCCCGACCGCACGGCGCTGACCGTCATCTTGACGTCGTCGGTCCAGGCGATCATCGGATCACCGTCGCGCAGACCGCAGAACAGCTGACCGCTGATCCGGTCCGGGGTGGCGTTGCGCCGCCACGGGCCCGGTGACTGGATGCGGCCCGGGCAGTCGACCCGTGTCGCGGTGTCCATCACCGCGCGGAACGTCTTCTCGAGTTGCGCACGGTCCTCGACGAGGGTGTAGGTGCCCGACAGCGGACCGCCGGGGTCGGTGTTGCGTTCGCAGATCACCTGGGCGAGCGCCCCTTCCGGCGGGTCCGCGGGTTCGCATGCGCCCGTGCGGTAGCCCTTCGGCAGCCGCTGCAGCAGCTGCTCGTCCTCCGCCGACGCCTGAGGTCCCTGGGTGGTCGGCGGAGCGGCCACGGCCGGTTCGACGTCCTCGCCGGACTGGCGGGTCATCCCGTACACCGCGGCACCGACGGCCACCGCGGCCAGCACCGCCGCCGTGACGGCCACCGGATTGAGGTTGCGCTGTCGCCGCACGGGGCGGGGGTTGATGATCAGCGGCGTGTCCCACGCTGAATCCCGTTGCACGCCAGTTCCACGCGGGTGCGACGTGACCGCGGGGATCGGGCCGGTGTCGGACTCGTCAGGCTGCGGTTCGTAGGGCCCTTCCGGCGGTGTCGACGACGTCACGCCCCACAGGGTAGTGGCGTCGTCCGCGTGAGACCCGGTTCAGCCGAGGATCAACCCGGACGTCGGCACCCCGGTGCCCGCGGTGACCAGCACATGCTCGACGTTCGGCACCTGGTTGACCGACGTGCCGCGCAGCTGGCGCACCGCCTCGGCGATGCCGTTCATGCCGTGGATGTAGGCCTCACCCAGCTGTCCGCCGTGGGTGTTGATGGGCAGCCGGCCGCCGATCTCGATGGCGCCGTTCGCGATGAAGTCCTTGGCCTCACCCTTGCCGCAGAAGCCGAGCTCCTCGAGCTGCAGCAGCACGTACGGCGTGAAGTGGTCGTAGATCACCGCGGTCTGGATGTCCTCGGGCGACAGGCCGCTCTGCTGCCACAGCTGCCTACCGACCAGCCCCATCTCGGGCAGACCGAGTTCGTCGCGGTAGTACGAGTACATCGTGAACTGGTCCTCGCCGGAGCCCTGCGCGGCGGCCTCGATGATCGCCGGCCGGTGCTTGAGGTCCTTGGCCCGCTCAGGGGTGGTGACAACGATGGCCACGCCGCCGTCGGTCTCCTGGCAGCAGTCCAGCAGCCGCAGCGGTTCGGCGATCCACCGGGAGTTCTGGTGGTCCTCGATGGTGATGGGCTTGCCGTAGAAGTGCGCCTTGGGGTTGGTGGCGGCGTGCTTGCGGTCGGCCACCGACACCACACCGAAATCCGCGCTGGTGGCGCCGTATTCGTGCATGTAGCGGCGGGCGATCATGGCCACCGAGGCCGCTGGCGTGGACAGGCCGTGCGGATACGACCAGCTGTACTCAACCCCGCGCGAGTCGGCGTTGGTCACCAGCCCCGCGTTGACCTGACCGAAGCGGAACTCGGAGCGCTCGTTGAAGGCACGGTAGGCGACCACCACCTCGGCGACGCCGGTGGCGACGGCCAGCGCGGCCTGCTGCACCGTCGCGGCCGCGGCGCCACCGCCGTAGCCGATCTGGCTGAAGAACTTCAGCTCACCGATCCCGGTGGAGCGGGCCACGGCGGTCTCCAGGTTGGAGTCCATCGTGAAGGTCACCAGACCGTCGACGTCCGACGGCTTCAGGCCGGCGTCGTCGAGAGCGTCGAGCACACATTCCGCGGCCAGGCGCAGTTCGCTGCGCCCGGAGTTCTTCGAGAAGTCGGTGGCGCCGATACCTGCGATGGCGGCCTTGCCCGACAAGCCGGTCATGCCTTGTCTCCCAAAGTCAGTGTCGCGGTGGCGATGACGTGATTACCCAGGCTGTTGGCACCGATCACCTTGACGGTCACCAGATCGCCCTCGACGGCGGTGATCTCACCGGTGAACGTCACGGTGTCGTAGGCGTACCACGGCACCCCGAGGCGCAGCCCGATCGACTTGATCCGCGCCGCGGGCCCGGCCCAGTCGGTCAGGTAACGCTGCACCAGACCGGTGTCGGTCAGGATGTTGACGAAGATGTCCTTGGATCCCTTGGCCTGCGCCTTGTCCCGGTCGTGGTGGACGTCCTGGTAGTCGCGGGTGGCGATCGCGGTCGACACGATGAAGGTCGGGTCGCCGTAGATGGACAGTTCGGGCAGCTTGGTGCCCACTTCGATCACGGTCATGCTCGCGGCTCCCATGCGTACAGCGTCCACGCCGGACTGATCTCGCTGTCCGGGAAGTCGATGAAGGTGACACGCACCGGCATGCCGATCTCCACCTTCTCCGGATCCACGTTGCGCAGTTCGCCGAGCATGCGCACGCCCTCCTCGAGCTCGACGAGCGCGATGACGAACGGCAGCGTGCGCCCGGGCACCTTCGGCGCATGGTGCACGACGTAGCTGTACACCGTGCCGTTGCCGGAGGACACGACATAGTCGATGGGCGCCTCTTTGTCCTGCCACACGGCGGGCACCGGCGGGTGCTGCAGCGTGCCGTCGGGCCGACGCTGGATGCGCAGTTCGTGGGCCTTGACGCCGTCCCAGAAGAACTGCGTGTCCCGCGACGCCGCGGGCCGCATCAGCTTATCCGGGTCCAGATCCTCCGGCACGGTGTTGATTCCCCGGTCGCTGCGCTCCTGCCCGCCGGCGGCTTGACTGTCTTCCCGCGGCCGGAACTTCATGATGCGCCAGTCCATCTCGGCGACGGTTTCGTCGCCGTCGGCGCCGGGCACGGTCCAGGTGATGTGCTGGTTGATGAAGTAGCCCTCACCCAGCGCGGTCTGCTTGGGACCCACCACGTCGGCGATCTCGGCGTGGATGGTGACCTCTTCGCCCGGCCGCAGGTAGCGGTGGTAGGTCTGCTCGCAGTTGGTGGCCACCACCCCGACATATCCGGCGTCGTCGAAGAGCTTCATGGCCTTCGACAGCGGATCGTCGTCGGGGCGGCCCGCGCCCAGACCGCCCATGGTCCACACCTGGATCATGGCCGGCGGGGCGACGATGCCGGGATGCCCGACGGCCTTGGCGGCCTCCTCGTCGACGTAGATGGGGTTCTTGTCGCCGATCGCGTCGACCCAGTGGTGGATCATGGGCCGGTTCACGGGATCCCGGCCCGTGCGCGGCGCACTCTTGCCGTCGGCTATCAGCCTCTCGATACCGGCCTGCAGGTCAGCGCTCATCGCGGAACCCTCGGAACCTTCAGGCCCGCAGCCGCGATCATCTCCCGCATCACCTCGTTGACACCTCCGCCGAACGTGATCACCAGGTTGCGCTTCGTCTGCGTGTCAAGCCATTTCAGCAGATCGGCGGTCTCGGGATCCGCCGGGTTGCCGTGCCTGCCGACGATCTCCTCGGCCAGCCGGCCCGCGTACTGGATGCGCTCGGTGCCGAACACCTTGGTGGCGGCGGCGTCGGCGACGTCGATGGTCTCGCCCGCCGCGGCGACCTGCCAGTTGAGCAGCTCGTTGATCCGCCACATCGCCTTGAGCTCGCCGAGCGAACGCTTGACGTCGTCGTGGTTGATCGGCACGTCGCCGTTGCTGCCGGGCGTGGTCGCCCATGCGTACACCCGGTCGTAGAGCGCCCCGAACCGGCCGGCCGGGCCGAGCATCACGCGCTCGTTGTTGAGCTGCGTGGTGATCAGCTTCCAGCCGCCGTTCTCCTCGCCGACGAGCATGTCGACGGGCACCCGCACATCGTTGTAGTAGGTGGCGTTGGTGTGGTGGGCGCCGTCGGACAGGATCATCGGCGTCCACGAGTAGCCGGGATCCTTGGTGTCGACGATCAGGATCGAGATGCCCTTGTGCTTGGCCGCAGTCGGGTCGGTGCGGCATGCCAGCCAGATGTAGTCGGCGTCATGCCCGCCGGTGGTGAACACCTTCTGCCCGTTGACGATGTACTCGTCACCCTGGCGCACCGCCGTGGTACGCAGCGACGCCAGGTCGGTGCCGGCCTCCGGCTCGGTGTAGCCGATCGCGAAGTGCACGTCACCGGACAGGATCGCGGGCAGGAACTTCTTCTTCTGCTCCTCGGTGCCGTACTGCTGCAGGGTCGGGCCGACGGTCTGCAGCGTCACCGCGGGCAGCGGCACGTCGGCGCGCTGCGCCTCGTTGACGAAGATCGACTGCTCGAGCGGACCGTAGCCCAGGCCGCCGTACTCCTTGGGCCAGCCGACGCCGAGCTTGCCGTCGGAGCCCATCCGCTTGATGACCGCGCGATAGGCCTTGCCGTGCCGGTCCTTCTCCATCTCCTCGCGCTCTTCGGGCGAGATGAGGTTCGAGAAGTACTCCCGCAGTTCGGCCTGCAGCTTCTTCTGCTCAGGCGTGAGTTCGATGAACATTCCTACCTCGCCTCGCTTTCCAGCGCTGCGCCAACCAGGTCGAGCCGGTGCGACTTCCCGCCCACCAGGCGCGCGAGATCCTTGACAGAGGAGTAGTAGCGATCCATCGGGTAGGTGATGTCCATACCCATGCCGCCGTGCATGTGGTGGCAGAGCTGCATCACCGGCGGCGCCTGCGACGCCAGCCAGTAGCCGAGGATGTCGAGGTCGGTGTCGGCGTCGCGGCCCTCCGACAGCAGGTAGGTGACCGAGTTGGACACCAGAGTCAGTGTGCGCGAGGCGATGTAGACCTCGGACAGCTGCGCGGCCACCGTCTGGAACGTCGACAGCGGCTTGCCGAACTGCTCGCGGGTGGCGACGTAGTCGGCGGTCAGCCGCAGTGCACCGGCCACCAGGCCGGCCGCGAACGCGCCGATGGCGGCCAGCGCCAGCTGGTTCACCCGCCGCGCGCTCGCCCCGTCGAGGACCCCGTCGACCGCGACGTCGGTGAACGTCACCGTGTACTCGTCGCCGTGGTTGGCCGTCGGCGTCTGGACCAGCGTCACCCCGTCGGCCTTCGGCGAGACCACGACCACCGCGTTGTCAGCGGTGACGACCAGCCAATCCGCCTGTCCCGCATAGGGAACGGCGACCTTGGTGCCGGACAGCTTGCCGTCGGCGAACGTGGTCGCCGGCCGGTCCGGCAGCGGTGCGCCGGGCTCGTTGAGGGCACCGGTCAGCACCGCACCCTTCGGCACGCCGGCCAGGTAGCGGTCCTGCTGCTCCTCGGAGGCCAGGTCCAGCAGGGGCAGCAACCCGAGCCCGAGGGTGGCCAGCGCCGGGCTGACCGTCCCGTGCCTGCCGATCTCGGTGAGCGCCGTCGCGATCTCCCGCAACCCGACGCCGTCACCGCCGAGCCGTTCCGGCACCGCCAGCGCGGTCACACCACCGGAAACCAGGGCGTCCCAGCTGTTCTCGCGTCCGAGCACCGAGTTCACCACATCGGCGACAGCCTGCTGCCCCTCGTCTGGACTGAAGTCCACCCGAATCCTCCTCGATCCGTCTGTTCCGACCGCTTACCGGCTCAGTGCGCCACCGGGCACTTGCCGGTGTAATCCACCTGCCAGTGCTTGATGCCGTTGAGCCAGCCGGACTTCAGACGCTCGGGTTCGCCGATCGGCTTCAGATCGGGCATGTGGTCGGCGATCGCGTTGAAGATCAGCTTGAGGGTCAGCTTGGCGAGGTTGGCGCCGATGCAGTAGTGCGCCCCGGTGCCGCCGAAGCCGACGTGCGGGTTCGGGTCGCGCAGGATGTTGAACTTGTAGGGGTCCTCGAAGACCTCTTCGTCGAAGTTGGCCGAGCGGTAGCTCATCACGACGCGCTCGCCCTTCTTGATCTTCACCCCGCTCAGCTCGGTGTCCTCGAGCGCGGTGCGCTGGAAGGCGGACACCGGGGTGGCCCAGCGGACGATCTCGTCGACCGCGGTCTCCGGGCGCTCCCGCTTGAACAGCTCCCACTGGTCGGGGTTCTCCGCGAACGCGATCATGCCGTGCGTGGTGGAGTTGCGGGTGGTCTCGTTGCCGGCCACCGCGAGCATGACCACGAAGAAGCCGAACTCGTCGTCGGACAGCTTCTCGCCGTCGATGTCGGCCTCGATCAGCTTGGTGACGATGTCCTCGGTCGGGTTCTTGGCCCGCTCCTCGGCCATCTTCATCGCGTACTGGATCAGCTCGACCGACGACATGGCCGGGTCGATGTCGGCGTACTCCGGGTCCTCACCGGCGGTCATCTCGTTGGACCAGCGGAACAGCTTGTCGCGGTCGTCCTGCGGGACACCGAGCAGCTCGGCGATGGCCTGCAGCGGCAGCTCGCAGGCCACCTGCTCGACGAAGTCGCCGGTCTCCTGCGCGGCCGCGGTCTCGGCGATCTTCTGCGCGCGGGCCGCCAGCTCGTCCTCGAGCCGGCCGATGGCGCGCGGGGTGAAGCCGCGGGAGATGATCTTGCGCAGCCGGGTGTGCTGCGGGGCGTCCATGTTCAGCAGCACGTTGCGCTGCAGATCGATGGCATCGCGCGTCATGCTCTGCGGCCACACCGGGATGGCGCCGTCGGGCGAGCTGCCGAAGACGTCGCTGCGCCGCGACACCTCTTTGACGTCCTTGTGCTTGGTGACGATCCAGTAGCCTTTGTCGCCGAACCCGCCGGTCCCGCCCGGCACGTCAACCCAGTGAATCGGCTCGGACTTGCGCAACTCGGCGAGTTCTGCGACTGGCAGACCCTTCAGATTGAGATCCGCATCGAGAGGGTCGAAGCCCTTGGGCAGGTTGGGACAAGGCATCCGTGCGCTCCTTATTGCAACGTGTTCTAGTGCCAGTAAAACATGCCTTCTGCGCAGATAAAAGGCAGGTCGCCATCCTCGCTTGTCAGGGTAATGAAACGTGTTCTAGCCTGACGGAATGGGTAACCCTGTCATCGTTGAAGCCACTCGCAGTCCCATCGGTAAGCGCAACGGCTGGCTGTCCGGCCTGCACGCGACCGAGTTGCTGGGCGCGGTGCAGAAGGCTCTGGTCGAGAAGGCGGGCATCGACCCCAATGAGGTCGAGCAGGTCATCGGCGGCTGCGTCACGCAGTACGGCGAGCAGTCCAACAACATCAGCCGCGTCGCCTGGCTGACCGCCGGACTGCCCGACCACGTCGGCGCCACCACCATCGACTGCCAGTGCGGCAGCGCCCAGCAGGCCAACCATCTGATCGCCGGGCTGATCGCGACCGGCGCGATCGACGTGGGCATCGCCTGCGGCATCGAGGCGATGAGCCGCGTCGGCCTGGGCGAGAACGCCGGCCCGGACCGCTCCAAGATCCGCGCCGCGTCCTGGGACATCGACATGCCCAACCAGTTCGAGGCCGCCGAGCGGATCGCCAAGCGGCGCGGCATCACCCGCGAGGAGATCGACCAGTTCGGTCTGCAGTCGCAACTGAAGGCGCAGCGGGCGTGGGCCGAGGGCCGCTTCGACCGGGAGATCAGCCCGATCGAGGCGCCGGTGCTCGACGAACAGAAGCAGCCGACGGCCGAGCGTCACATGGTCAGCCGCGACCAGGGCCTGCGCGAGACCACGCTGGAGGGGCTGGCCGCGCTCAAGCCGGTGATCGAGGGCGGCATCCACACCGCGGGCACCGCGTCGCAGATCTCCGACGGCGCCGCCGCGGTGCTGTGGATGGACGAGGACAAGGCCAAGGCCCTGGGTCTGAAACCGCGCGCCCGGATCGTGGCGCAGGCCAACGTCGGCGCCGAGCCCTACTACCACCTCGACGGTCCGGTGCAGTCCACCGAGCGGGTGCTGCAGAAGGCCGGCATGAAGATGGGCGACATCGACATCGTCGAGATCAACGAGGCGTTCGCCTCGGTCGTGCTGTCGTGGGCCCGGGTGCACGAGCCGGACATGGACCGGGTCAACGTCAACGGCGGCGCGATCGCGCTCGGCCATCCGGTCGGCAGCACCGGCGCGCGGCTGATCACCACCGCGCTGCACGAGTTGGAGCGCACCGACAAGAGCACCGCGCTGATCACGATGTGCGCAGGCGGCGCGCTGTCCACCGGCACGATCATCGAACGGATCTAGCGTCCGAACACTCCTGACGAAGTGCCCCCGGTCCCGCGGATCGGGGGCACTTCTGCGTTCAGTCCCGGCGCAGGGTGGGGCTGAACCGGGCGCGGATGTGGTGAATCAGCCCGTCGGAGGCCGGAATCAGGAACGTCTCGCGCACCGGGGCGACGACGCGGCGCCCGGCGATTCTGGCCTTCGTGACGACGGTGAACGTCGCGTGCACGTGGTCGCCGTCGACGGTGTACTGCCGGTCGGTGGTCGCGGTGATGACGCGGTACTGCGGTCCACGGTTGAGGCTGCGGCGCAGGTGATCGCCGGAGAAGCCGGTCTTGATGCCCTGTTCGATGCGCACACAGTCCGGTGCGAACGGGACGTCGTCGGCGCGGTGGCTGGCCAGGGCATCGATGTAGGCGTCCGCCGCGGCGATGCGGTCGGCGTCGGTGATTCGCTTCTCAGAGGGCACGGGCTGAGGATAGGGCCATCGGCCTCATCGGTGCCGTTTTCGCCCCCATCGCGGGCGCCTCGTCGTACCGTGACGACACGCGCAGGGCAGAAACGGAGTTGGTGATGCACGACAGCCACACACGTCACGTTCGCAGGGTTCTGATCGCCGCGCTGTCGGCGGTGCTGCTGGTGCTGGCCACCGCGATCCCGGCGTGGGCGATGCGGGTGACCTTCGTGCGGCACGCCGAGTCGGCGGCCAACGCGGCCGGTGTCATCGACACGAAAGTGCCTGGCCCCGAGTTGAGCCCGCTCGGACAGCAGCAGGCCGAGGCGATCGCCGCGGAACTGGCCGCCGCGGGCTTCGACGGCTTCTACGTGTCGTCGATGCAGCGCACCCTGCTCACCGCGCAGCCGACGCTGGATCTGCTGGGCAATCCGGCCTACGAGACGCTGCCGGGTCTGCGGGAGATCTCGGCGGGCATCTTCGAGGGCTCCTCCGAGGACGAGGGCCTCGGGCGGATCGGATACGCGCTGGCGCCGATCACGTGGATGCTGGGCGCCCGCTTCCTGCCCGTCATCGGCGGCGAGGACGGAAACTCGTTCGACGCCAGGGTCGACGGCGCGCTGCGGCACATCGCCGACAACGGCGACGAGAACGCGGTGGTGTTCTCGCACGGCGCCACGATCATGTTCTGGGTGATGATGAACGTCGACAACCCGGACTTCGGGTTGATGCTCAGCCATCAGCTCGACAACACCGAGCAGGTGGTGATCGAGGGCAGTCCCGATGAGGGTTGGACGTTGGTGAGCTGGGCGGGCCGGCCGGTGTCGCCGAACCCGTCACTGCCGGTCAAGTTGTTCGTCAACGTGCGGGATCTGGTGGTGGCACCGCAGACCGCGCTGTACAACATCGGCCGCGCGTTCGCCTCCGGTGACGTCGCTGCGCTGGCGCAGGCCGTGCGCGACGGCGTCGTCGACGTGGTGTCGGCGGTGGTGCGGTTCGTGCCGGACACGGTGCGCGACATCGTCGACGAGTTCCGCCCGGCCCCGAAGGTGGAGAACGACCTCGAGAAGGACCTCGAGGACGATTTCCAGGTCGCGAACGTGCACCGCGTCGCGGCGGTCACCGGCACCGGCACCGGCACCGGCACCGACACCGTCACTGACGGCGCCGACTCCGAGAACGACGGCGATGCGGATCCGCTGGAGTCGCCGAAGGACAAGAAGCGCAACGGTGCAACGGATCTGAGCGACGGCAACAAGGTGGTACCGGGCGACAAGGTCACCGAACCGGTCAAGGGCGACGACGCGCTTGCCGAAAAGCAGGCCACCGAGGAGGAGGCCGAACCGGCCGCACAGCCCGAGCCCGGGCCCGAGGACAGCGACGACGATGCCGGGGACGACGATGCCGGCGCCTCGGAGCCGGCCGCCGCATAGCCGGAAATTGGCGCAGGTCGACCCCCGCTGACGGTGGGAGGATCGAACCATGATCGTGTTGGCGGCGTTCGAGTCGACCTGGTCGAACGCGCGCGGCACCTTCGGGCAGGGCGCGCCGCAGCCGGGTTCCCGGTACGACGGCAGCGCGGCACTGCGCAGGATGCAGGACAGCCTCGGGTCGGCGATGCCGGACAGCCGCTGGACGGGGCCGGCGTCGTCGGCGTACGGTGCCGCGGCGGCCGAACACCGCAGCGTGTTCGGCGGGCTCGCCGACCTGGATCAGCGGCTCAGCGCGCAGATCGACCGGTCGGCGGCGGTGGTCGCCGCGGGCCGGGAACGGCTCGACGCGATCCGGCAGTGGGTGCGCGCCGCGGCGGCCGCCGTCCCGCAGAGCGCGGCCGGTGAGCGGATGTTGCTGCCGATCGTGCAGAAGGCCATCGGCGAGGTGGTCGAGGTCGTCCGGACCTCCAACGGCGAACTGAACGCGATCGGGGCGCGGATCGCCGGGCTGGGTGACGGGTACCGGATGCTCGGCGAGCAGAAGTTCGGCCGGGAAGGCTACCTGCAGTTCGCCGGGGGCGGGGACAAAGACGGCAGGGAACCGGACAACGAGTACGAGAGGGCGTTACGCGACGCCGGCCTGCTGGACGAGAAGCCCAGCGGGTACTACGCCGAGTGGCTGGAAAACGCGGAACGCCAGGGAGTTCCGCCGGAGACACTGGTCGAGATCGCCCGCCGCCACAACATCACCCCTGAGAGTTTCAAGGTGCTGGAGGGGATGGAGAAGATCACCGATCGCGACGGTAAGTCGTTCTTCCTGATGCCCACGGATATCAGCGCCGACGATGCCCGCAAGGCCGCGCTGATGACCTACATCCTCAACTGCGGCACCGACTACGACGAAACACCGGGTAGGGAATTCCCTGACACGCCTCCGTACTCCGCCGACGAGGTCGGCCGCATCATCGAGCGTCAGAGCGCCAACTCGTGGAGCTACAACCGCGATGTCGGCTTCGTACACGGCAACGGCGGACGGTTGGTGACCACCCCGAACGGCATGCTGATGGGGTTGGGCGGCAACGAATACCAGGATCTGTTCAGTCAGGGCGGCGGCACCACCTGGGGCGACATCTTCATGGTCAACATCGACGACCCCAGCGACCCCGCTCAGACGCTTAGCGACATGATCGGCGACGGCGTGATGTACTACCCGACCGAAAGGGGTGAAGGCCGACCGGGCAACAACCGGCTGGACCTCGACCGCATCCTGCATCACGAGGAGATCCACTCTCGACAGTGGCAGCGCCTCGGCTATCTCGGCTTCATCGACGCCTACCTCACCGGCAAGCTCGTCGAGATCTTCACCGACCACCCGTTGGAAAAGGAAGCCGGCCTGTCGGACGGAGGTTACGAGTGATCCGCCGAATTTCCCTTATAGCCGTCGCGATACTCGCCGTCGCGGGCTGTCTCCCAGTCCCGAGTGCTCCTGTCCCCGATCCGCCGTCGCTTCCCGTCGGCTTCGGTGTGCGGGTGACCGACGGTCAGCTCCGCTTCTGGACCGGAACGCCATGTCAACGCGTCGACTGGGTGGTAGTTCGCTTCTCGCCCGGCCCGGGAGGCAGGCTGCAGCTGGTCGCCCCGCCCGGCCGGGCCACCGAGGTCGAGTACCTCACGCTGGACGGCCCCTACCCCGGTGGGCTGACCGTCAAAGAACCGCTCGCTGATGATTTCGATTGGCGCACAGCAAAAAACGTGATGTTGACGGTAGAGCCGACCGACGCCCCGGGCGGCACGCCCGCTGAGTTGGCCGAGGTCATCTCCGGGTCGGCCGACCATCCCGAGGACACCTACTACTTCCAGGACATCGGGTGGCTCAACCCCGAGCAGGTCGCCGCAGAGAACGGCACGTCGATGCTCACGATCTGCACCAAGGATCCCGCCGACGAACCCGAACTGCCGGAGACCTTCGGGGCGCGGGTGACCGACGGGACCCTGCGGATCCGGACCGGAACCCCGTGTGACGAGACCAACGGTGTCTCCGTGTTCTTCCGACCTCCGGATCCCACGCGCAGGGACGTCGAGTTCGCCGTGAGCATCCCCCACGGTGCCGAACCCGTCGACTTCGACCATCTCACCCTCGGCGAAGCACCCCCGGGGATGGCGATCGACAAGCCGCTCCCCGATGGATTCGACTGGCGCACCATGGAATCGGTTCGGCTGTTCATAGCGCGACCCGGATACCACCGCGACACCCGCGTCAACCTCGCCGAGGTGATCGCGGGCTCACCGGATCACCCCGACGACACCTACTACTTCCAGGACGTCGGCTGGCTCAACCCCGAACAGGCCGCCGAACAGGCAGGTGAGACCTACCTCAGCGCGTGCCGCAGGTAGCGATCAGGCCCCGAACACCGGCAGCGGCTGCCGCGACTTCTGCAGCAGATCGCTGACCACCGGGCCGAGTTCGGCCGGATCCCAGCGCGCGCCCTTGTCGATCTCGGCGCCGCGGTTCCAGCCCTCAGCCACCCGGATGATGCCGCCCTCGAGCTCGAACACCCGGCCGGTCACGTCGCGGGACTCGGCACTGCCCAGCCACACCACCAGCGGCGAGATGTTCTCCGGCGCCATGGAGTCGAACTCCTTGTCCTGGGTGGCCATCATCTCGGCGAACACGTTCTCGGTCATCCGGGTCCGCGCCGACGGCGCGATCGCGTTGACGGTCACCCCGTAGCGGCCCATCTCGGCGGCACCGACCAGGGTCAGCGCCGCGATACCCGCCTTGGCCGCGGAGTAGTTGGCCTGCCCGACACTGCCCTGCAGGCCAGCGCCGGAGCTGGTGTTGATGATGCGGGCGTCGACGGTGTTGCCGGCCTTGGACTGCGCGCGCCAGTACGAGGCGGCGTGCTTCATCGTGGCGAAGTGCCCCTTGAGGTGCACGGCGATGACGGCGTCGAACTCCTCTTCGCTGGTGTTGGCGAACATCCGGTCACGCACGATGCCGGCGTTGTTCACCAGCACGTCGAGTCCACCGAAGGTGTCCACGGCGGACTGGATCAGCTCCTCGGCCTGCTTCCAGTCGGCGACGTTGGAGCCGTTGGCGATCGCCTCGCCGCCGGCGGCCTTGATCTCGTCGACGACGGCCTGCGCGGCACTGCCACCGCTGGCGGGCGACCCGTCCAACCCGACGCCGATGTCGTTGACCACGACGCGCGCGCCCTCAGCGGCGAATGCCAGCGCGTGCGCCCGGCCGATGCCGTTCCCCGCGCCCGTCACGATGACCACACGGCCGTCGAGCAGTCCCATATCCGTTGTCTCCTCTAACGTTTGATGTCGGCTTTGGTGGTGGACAGGTAGTGCGGCGGCTCTCCGCCGCCGTGCACCTCGAGCGAGGCCCCGCTGATGTAGGCGGCGGCGTCCGAGGCCAGGAACGCGGCGGCCCAGCCGACGTCGTCCGGTTTGGCCAGCCGCCCCAACGGCACGTTCTCGCAGATGGCGGCGATCGACTCGGCGTCGCCGTAGAACAGGTCGGCCTGCTCGGTCTCGACCATGCCGACCACCACCGAGTTCACCCGCACCTTCGGCGCCCACTCGACGGCCAGCGTCGACGTCAGGCTCTCCACCCCGGCCTTGGCCGCACCGTAGGGTGCGGTGCCCGGCGTCGGGCGACGGCCGCTCACGCTGGCGATGTTGATGATCGAGCCGCCTCGCTGCTGGCGCTGCATCACCGCGTTGGCGTGCGTCGACACCGACAGCGGCCCAAGCAGATTGAGCTCGATGATCTTGCGGCTGAACTTCGCCGACGCCTCGTCGGCGCGCACGTACGGAGAGCCGCCCGCGTTGTTCACCACGACGTCGAGCCGGCCGTGCTTGGCGACGATGGCCTCGATCATGGCGGCCACCGCGTCGTCGTCGCGCACATCGCAGGAGTGGAACTCGTACGGCAGGCCCTCGACGGGACGGCGGGCGCAGGTCACAACGGTGGCGCCCTGGTCGGCGAACACCGCACTGATGCCCGCGCCGACGCCACGCACCCCGCCGGTCACCAGGACCACCCGGTCCTTGAGTCCGAGGTTTATGCCTTCGGTGTCGGTCACTGTGCTAGCGTACCAAGCAAGTGCTTGCTTTCCTACTGCCCCTCCAGGAAGTGCCATGACCATCACCTCTGCAGTCACCGAACCGCACATCGTCTCGGTGACCGTGAACTACCCGCCCGTCAACGCGATCCCGTCGAAGGGCTGGTTCGAACTCGCCGACGCGATCACCGCCGCCGGCCGTGACCAGGACACCCACGTGGTGATCCTTCGGGCCGAGGGCCGCGGCTTCAACGCCGGTGTCGACATCAAGGAGATGCAGAACACCGAGGGCTTCACCGCGCTCATCGACGCCAACCGCGGCTGCTACGAGGCGTTCCGCGCGGTCTACGAGTGCGCGGTGCCCGTCGTCGCCGCGGTGAACGGGTTCTGCGTCGGCGGCGGGATCGGCCTGGTCGGCAACGCCGACGTGATCGTGGCCTCCGACGACGCGAAATTCGGTCTGCCCGAGGTGGAGCGCGGTGCACTCGGCGCCGCCACCCACCTGTCGCGGCTGGTGCCGCAGCACATGATGCGCCGGCTGTTCTACACCGCGGCCACCGTCGACGCCGCCACCCTGCACCAGTTCGGCTCGGTGCACGAGGTGGTGCCGCGCGAGCAGCTCGACGAGGCCGCGCTGCGGGTGGCCCGTGACATCGCCAACAAGGACACCCGGGTGATCCGGGCCGCCAAGGAGGCGCTGAACTTCATCGACGTGCAGCGCGTCAACTCGAGCTACCGCATGGAGCAGGGCTTCACGTTCGAACTCAACCTCGCCGGTGTCGCCGACGAACACCGCGACGCCTTCGCCGGAACCAACAAGGGATCGAAGTGACGGACAAGAGAACAACTTTGGACGAGGCGGTGGCCTCGATCCGAAGTGGCATGACCATCGGCATCGGCGGATGGGGCTCACGGCGCAAGCCGATGGCGTTCATCCGCGCGCTGCTGCGCACCGACGTGACCGACCTGACCGTCGTCACCTACGGCGGCCCGGACCTGGGCCTGCTGTGCTCGGCGGGCAAGGTCAAGCGCGTCTACTACGGCTTCGTGTCGCTGGACTCGCCGCCGTTCTACGACCCGTGGTTCGCCAAGGCGCGCACCTCGGGCGCGATCGAGGCGCGCGAGATGGACGAGGGCATGCTGCGCTGCGGTCTGCAGGCCGCCGCCCAGCGTCTACCGTTCCTGCCGATCCGCGCCGGCCTGGGCAGCGACGTGCTCAAGTTCTGGGGTGACGAGCTCAAGACCGTGAAGTCGCCCTACCCCAGCAGTGACCGCTACGAAGAGCTCATCGCGATGCCCGCGCTGAACCTCGACGTCGCGCTGGTGCACCTGAACCTCGGTGACGCCCAGGGCAATGCGGCCTACACCGGCATCGACCCGTACTTCGACGACCTGTACCTGATGGCGGCCGAGAAGCGGCTGCTGTCGGTGGAGAAGGTGGTGTCCACCGAGGAGCTGGTGAAATCGGTTCCGCCGCAGGCTCTTCTGGTCAACCGGATGATGGTCGACGCGGTCGTGGAGGCGCCCAACGGTGCCCACTTCACCACCGCCGAACCGGACTACCGGCGCGACGAGAAGTTCCAGCGTCACTACGCCGAGGCGGCCAAGGACGAGGCGGCCTGGGCGGAGTTCGTCAAGACGTACCTGTCCGGCAGCGAGGCGGACTACCAAGCGGCCGTGCGGAAATTTGCAGAGGAAGGGGCGCAGTGATGTCGGTGACCCGTGCCGAGGTGTGCGCCGTCGCGTGCGCCGAACTGTTCCGCGACGCCGGCGAGATCATGGTCAGCCCGATGACGACGATCGTGCAGATCGGCGCCCGGTTGGCCCGGCTGACGTTCTCCCCGGACATCCTGCTGACCGACGGCGAGGCCCGACTGATCGCCGACACCCCGGCCATCGGCGCCCCCGCGGCGATCGAGGGCTGGATGCCGTTCGGCCGCGTCTTCGAGACGCTGGCGTGGGGCCGTCGCCATGTGGTGATGGGCGCCAACCAGATCGACCGCTACGGCAACCAGAACCTGTCGGCGTTCGGTCCGCACCAGCACCCGACCCGCCAGATGTTCGGCGTCCGCGGCGCCCCTGGTAACACCATCAACCACCGCACCAGCTACTGGGTGGGCAACCACTCCACGCGGGTGTTCACCGAGTCCGTCGACATCGTCTCCGGAATCGGCTGGGACAAGGTCGATCCCGACAACCCGGCCTACCGCTTCGTCGACGTGTACCGGGTGGTGACCAACCTCGGGGTGTTCGACTTCAACGGCCCCGACCATCAGATGCGCGCGGTGTCGCTGCATCCGGGGGTGGAGCCGGACCAGGTCGCCGAGAACACCTCGTTCGAGGTGCACGGCCTCGAGCAGGCCGGGACCACCCGGCTGCCCTCGGAGGAGGAGCAGCGGCTGTTGCGCGAGGTCATCGACCCGAAGGCGTTGCGCGACAAGGAAGTCAAGGTCTAACGATGGGCGCGCTGAAGACCCCGCTGACCGAGCTGGTCGGTATCGAGCACCCGGTGGTGCAGACCGGCATGGGCTGGGTGGCCGGTGCGCGGCTGGTATCGGCGACGTCCAACGCCGGCGGCCTGGGCATCCTGGCGTCGGCGACGATGACGCTCGACGAGCTGGCCACGGCGGTCAAGAAGGTCAAGGCCGCCACCGACAAGCCGTTCGGCATCAACATCCGCGCCGACGCCGGCGACGCCGCTGAACGCATCGAGCTGCTGATCCGCGAGGGCGTGAAGGTGGCGTCGTTCGCGCTGGCCCCCAAGCCCGAGCTGATCGCCCGGCTCAAGGAGGCCGGCGTGGTGGTGATCCCGTCGGTCGGCCTGGCCAAGCACGCCAAGAAGGTGGCCGCCTGGGGCGCCGACGCGGTGATCGTGCAGGGCGGCGAGGGCGGTGGTCACACCGGCCCGGTCGCCACCACCCTGCTGCTGCCGTCGGTGCTCGACGCCGTGGCCGACACCGGGATGCCGGTGATCGCGGCGGGCGGCTTCTTCGACGGCCGCGGGCTGGCCGCGGCGCTGTCCTACGGCGCGGCCGGTGTCGCGATGGGCACCCGCTTCCTGCTGACGTCGGACTCGACGGTGCCCGACGCGGTCAAGCAGCGGTACCTCGAGGCGGGCCTGGACGGCACCGTGGTCTCGACCCGCGTCGACGGGATGCCGCACCGGGTGCTGCGCACCGGGCTGGTCGAGAAGCTGGAGAGCGGCTCGCGGGTACGCGGGTTCACCGCGGCGGTCCGCAACGCCCAGAAGTTCAAGAGGATGTCCGGGATGACGTGGCGGTCGATGATCCGCGACGGCCTGGCGATGCGGCACGGCAAGGAGCTGACCTGGTCGCAGGTGATCATGGCGGCCAACACCCCGATGCTGCTCAAGGCCGGGCTGGTCGAGGGCAATACCGACGCGGGTGTGCTGGCCTCGGGCCAGGTCGCGGGCATCGTCGACGACCTGCCGTCGTGCCAGGAACTGATCGAGCGGATCGTCGCCGACGCGGTCGAGCACCTGCGCGCCGCCAGCGCCTACATTCAGTAAAGCTTATTGCTTAACTCAGGCATAGTGAAGCTATAATCTTCACATGTCTTCGGTGAAGCGTGCAGCTTCATCACAGGTGGTCGCCACGCTGATCGGCGACGTCGTCGGCTCCCGCCGGGTGGCCGATCGCGCCGCCGCGCACCGCGCGCTCAACCAGGCGCTCGGCGCCGTCGCCGCCGGCGCGGTCGACCCGCCCGCCTTCACCGTGGGCGACGAGTTCCAGGGCAGCTACCCGACCGTCGGCGCGGCGATCGACGCCGCCCTGCGCATCCGGTTGGCGGTCGCCCCCGAGGTCGACGTGCGGTTCGGCATCGGCTGGGGCGAGGTGACCGTGCTCGACCCCGAGGCCGGCATCCAGGACGGTCCGGGATGGTGGTCGGCCCGGGCGGCGATCGAGTGGACCGCGGACGCGCAGCGCCAACCCGGGTTCGCGCTGGTGCGCACCGCGTTCCGCACCGACGACGAGTCCCGGCGCGACGCCGACGCGCTCAACGCCGCCCTGATGTGTCGGGACCATCTGCTTGGATCGCTCGATGACCGATCGATGCGGATTGTGAAGGGACTGTTGGCGGGCACACCGAAGAAGCAGATCGCCGCGGCCGAGGGCATAAGCGCCTCCGCGGTGTCCCAGCGTGCCGGTCGCGACGGCCTGGACCTGATCGTCGCCGCATCCCAGGCGCTGCGGGACGTGCCGTGAGCGCGCTGGCGGTGATGCTGATCGCGATCGGTGTCGCCGACATCGTGCGCCGGGTCACCGACCGGCTGTGGCTGTCGGCGGTGCTGGCGCCCGTCGTCGTCGTGGGGTGCGCGGCGCTGGCCGCGCTGTGGCACGTCGGCGATATCGCGCTGCTGCTCATCGCGGCGGCGGCCGGTGTGGGCTGGGTGCTGCTCAGCGCGCGCTCGGAGCGCACCGGCCGCGGCGAGGTGGCACCGCTGCTGGTGTTCGGCGCCGGCATGGCGTCACTGATCTTGTTGTCGGGGTGCGGATCCGACGTCGGCGGCCTGGTGGCGCGCTGGCCGGGATGGACCGGCATCGACGTCAGCGGCGACCGGCTGCTGATGATCGTCGGTGTCACGCTGATGCAGCTGGTCACCGGAAACCAGTTGGTCCGTTTGGTTCTTGCCTCCGTCGGCGCGGTCAAACCCGTTGGGGAGCCCCAGCCCTCGGACAGACTCAAAGGTGGCCGCCTGCTCGGGCCGATGGAGCGGGTGCTGGTGCTGGGCCTCGGCCTGGCCGGACAACTGGCGGCCGCCGGCGCCGTGCTGGCCGCCAAGAGCATCATCCGGTTTCCCGAGATCAACGCCCAGAAGGCCCGGGAGAACGGGCAAATCGGCATCGACGAGATCACCGAGTACTTCCTGGTGGGCAGCTTCGCCAGCTGGATCGTCGCACTCGGCGGTCTGGCTCTGGCCCAGTAGTCGATTCACCGATATTCCGGCGACCGGTTTCCTACACTCGCGGCCATGAAGACGAACGCCGCCGTTCTGTGGGAACTCAACCAACCGTGGAGCATCGAGGAGATCGACCTCGACGGCCCGAAAGAGGGCGAGGTGCTCATCGAGTTCCAGGCCAGTGGGCTGTGCCATTCGGACCACCACGTCGTCACCGGTGACTTCGCCGGTGTGCCGCTGCCGATCATCGGCGGCCACGAGGGCGCAGGCGTCGTCGTCGAGGTCGGACCCGGCGTGCGCGACCTCAAGGCCGGTGACCACGTCGTGACATCGTTCCTGCCGGCGTGCGGCCGGTGCCGGTGGTGTGCCAGCGGCCACCAGAACCTGTGCGACCTCGGTGCGCTCATCCTCACCGGCCTGCAGGCCGACGGCACCTACCGGCGCAAGGTCAAGGGCAAGGAGGTCGGCATCCTCTCCGGCGTCGGCAGCTTCTCGCAGTACGGCACGCTGGCCGAGGCGTCGGTCGTCAAGATCGACGACGACCTGCCGCTGGAACGGGCCTGCCTGCTGGGCTGCGGCGTGATGACCGGCTGGGGGTCGGCGGTCAACACCGCCGACGTCAAGCCCGGCGACACCGTGGTGGTCATCGGTTTCGGCGGCATCGGCAGTGGCGCCGTGCAGGGCGCACGGTTGGCCGGCGCGGAGCACATCGTCGTCGTCGAACCCGTGGAAGCCAAGCGGGACAAGGCATTCAGCTTCGGCGCCACCCACTTCGCCACCTCGATGGAGGAGGCCTCGGCGCTGGTCATGGAGCTGACCCGCGGCGTGATGGCCGATTCCGCGCTGCTGACCATGGGTGTCCTGGAGGGCCGCCACATCGACGAGGCGCTCAACATCGTGCGCAAGGGCGGTGCGGTGGTGATGACCGCGATCGCCTCGATGGCCGACGTCACCGCCAACCTGTCGATGTGCATGATGACGCTGTTCCAGAAGCGGCTGCTGGGCAGCCTCTACGGCGAGGCCAACCCGCGCGCCGACATCCCGCGACTGCTCAACCTCTACCGCGACGGCAAGCTGCTGCTCGACGAGACCGTCACGGCCGAGTACAAGCTCAACGACATCAACCAGGGCTACGACGACATGCTTGCCGGGCGCAACATCCGGGGCGTGCTCATCCACGACCACTCCTGACGGTTAACCTGTCCAGGTGCGCTGGCTGACGCGGGCGCGGTCGGTGCTGCACGCCGAGGTCGACGCCGTCCGCCGGGGCGAGATCGACCTCAACCCGGCCGATCTGACCCGGTTCACGTTCCCCCTGCTGCTGCGGTTGTCGGCGATCATCGCGTTCGGCGCGGTGCCGCTGATAGTGGTCCGCGGCAGTGTGCAGAGCGACGAGGTGCTGGTGCCGCTGCTGGCGTCGCTGGCGCTGACCGGGGTGTGCGGCACCGTCGTGACTTGGCTGATCTGCGCGCTGGTGTCGGGCCTGGTGCTGGTGGTGTTCTACCGGACTCCGGCGGCGCGGGCGTCGCGGACGGTGATCGGCACGGTGGTGCGGTCGTTCGAGCGGATCACCAACACCACCGCGCTGCTGACCACCCTGGCGCTGTCGGCCGGTCTGATCGCGGTGGCGATCGGCCTGCCGAAGCGGCCCGACCACGACCAGGCCCACTCGGTGCTCGACGACCTGTTCGCGGCCCAGGCCGGAGTTCTGTTGGCGGGCTTGGCCTTTGCCTATCTCAGCGAGGCGATCCGGTGTACGGCCGAGATCATCAACAAGCATTCGCTGCTGCTGGGGTGGCCGTGGTCGCTGGTGATCACGCTGGGCGCCTGGGTGATCGCGACGACGGTCGGCCCGTTTCAGGCGTCACGGCTGCTGGTGATCCTGCTCGAGGAGTGGCTGCCCGCCGTGGTCAACGGGATACCGCGCGCACAGGCCATCGCCGAGGCGGTGCCCAGCGGCGCCACCTGGCTGGTCGCGCTGGCGCCGCTACCGGTGATCGCCCTGATCTGGGCGCTGGAAGCCCACCACCACAAGGGATTCAAGTTCCTGCAGCACGGCAGGAACTGATCAGCCGCTGCGCTCGTAGCGCCAGGGGCCCTTCACCATGTGCAGCCGGTGCCGCGGGCCGGGCGCGTCGGCGTCGCGCGTCTCATAGCCGGCATCGCCGTGCCAGAGGATCACCGGATGGGTCTCGGTCATCACGAAATGGCTTTCGTAGAACTCCGGTTCGACCGCGTCGATCGCCGCGTTGGCCTCGTCGACCGATCCGTGCCGCGACAACTGGTGCAGCGTGAGCCAGGTCGGCGGCAGCAGACCCATCCGCTGCTGCCCGTGCTCCTCGAGCGCATCCGCCGGAGCCATCCAGCGGTGGTCGACGATCTCGGATCCGTCGACCCGCACGTCGTCGGTCTCGGCGCGGCCGAACAACAGCCACGTCAGAAACCGTTTCGGCGCTTCGGGTCCCGGCACCCACCGCGACAGCACGCGCAGTGCGGCGCCGTCGACGGCGATGCCGGCCTCCTCCTCGGTCTCGCGGACCGCGGCGCGGCGGGCGGCCTCGATGCTGAACAGATCGTCGGCACCGGCGTCGGCGTCGTCGACACGGCCGCCCGGGAACACCCAGGCGTCCGCGCCGAACGACATCGTGCCCGCCCGTTTGAGCAGCAGCACCTCCAAGCCGGCGCGGCCGTCGCGGGCCAGTACCGCGGTGGCCGCCGGCCGCACCGGCGTCGGGTCCGCCACTGTCAGAGGCGCTCGATGATGGTGACGTTGGCGGTGCCGCCGCCCTCACACATCGTCTGCAGGCCGTAGCGGCCGCCGGTGCGCTCCAGGGTGTTGAGCATGGTGGCGAACAGCTTGGCCCCGGTGGCGCCGAGCGGATGGCCGAGCGCGATCGCGCCGCCGTTGGGGTTGACCTTGGCCGGGTCGGCGCCGGTCTCCTTCAGCCAGGCGAGCACGACGGGCGCGAAGGCCTCGTTGATCTCCACGGTGTCGATGTCGTCGATCGACAGGCCGGTCTTCTTCAGCGCGTACTCGGTCGCCGGGATCGGGCCGGTCAGCATGAACACCGGGTCGGCGCCGCGGGCGCTGATGTGGTGGATGCGGGCGCGCGGCTTGAGGCCGTGCTCCTTGACCGCCTTCTCCGAGGCGAGCAGCACGGCGCTGGCGCCGTCGGAGATCTGGCTGGCCATCGCGGCGGTCAGCTTGCCGCCCTCACGCAGCGGCTGCAGCGCGGCCATCTTCTCCAGCGAGGTCTCGCGCGGGCCCTCGTCGACGACGAAGGTGCCGTTGTCGGTCTCGATCGGGATGATCTCGTTCTCGAAGTAGCCGGAGCGGATCGCCTCCTTGGCCCGCTCATGGCTGGCCAGCGAGAACTCCTCCATCTCCTCGCGGGAGATGTTCCACTTGTCGGCGATCATCTCCGCGCTGCGGAACTGCGAGATCTCCTGGTCGCCGTAACGCGCCAGCCACGCCTTGGACTCGTTGGTGGGCGAGGTGAAGCCGAACTGCTCGGCGACGGTCATCGCCGACGAGATCGGGATCATACTCATGTTCTGCATGCCGCCGGCGACGATGAGATCGGCGGTGCCGGCCATGATCGCCTGGGCGCCAAAGGAAATCGCCTGCTGACTGGAGCCGCACTGGCGGTCGACGGTGACACCGGGAACCTCTTCGGGGAACCCGGCGGCCAGCCAGGACAGCCTGCCGATGTTGCCGGCCTGCGGCCCGATGGTGTCGAGGCAGCCGGCGATGACGTCGTCTACGGCGGCGGGATCGACATCGTTGCGGTCGAACAGGCCGCGCCAGCCGGCGGCACCGAGGTCGACGGGGTGGACGCCGGCCAGGGATCCGTTGCGCTTGCCGACCGCGGTGCGGACGGCGTCGATGACATAGGCCTCAGCCATTTCAGTCCTTCTCTCTCGTGATGCCACCGAGAACGATAGCGAGATACTGACGACCGACTTCCTCGGCCGTGAGCGGTCCGCCGGGTTTGTACCAGCGGACCGAAACCCAGGTGGTGTCGCGGATGAACCGGTACACCAGATCGACGTCGAGGTCGGGCCGGAAGTAGCCCTCCTCGACGCCCTGGTTCAGCAGGTCGATCCACATCTTGCGCTGCTGCTGGTTGCGTTCCTCCAGGTAGGAGAAGCGCTCCTGACCAGACAGCCGCTGTGCCTCGTCCTGGTAGATGACGACGTGGGCGTGCCGGTGCTCGATCGCCTCGAACGACGTCATGAACAGGCCCTTGAGCCGTTCCAACGGATTGGGCTCGCTGTCGATGATCTCCTGGTAACGGGCGAACAGCCAGTCCAGGAAGTTGCGCAGCACCTCGTCGACCATCTGCTCCTTGGAGGAGAAGTGGTGGTAGAGGCTGCCGGAGAGGATGCCCGCGGAGTCGGCGATGTCGCGGACTGTCGTCGCCTTGAGGCCACGCTCGGCGAACATCGTCGCGGCGAGCTCAAGTAGCTCGTCGCGCCTGCTCACCGGTTGCTCGCTCATGCCCGCTGGCTCGACACCGAGATGACTTCGCCGGTCAGGTAGCTGGAGTAGTCACTGGCCAGGAACGCGATGGTGGCCGCCACCTCCCACGGTTCGGCGGCACGCCCGAACGCCTCCTGGTCGGAGAGCCGGTCCAGCAGGTCCGCGCTGCTGACCTTCTCCAGGAACTTGTGCCGGGCGATGCTGGGCGCGACCGCGTTGATCCGCACGCCGTACTCGACCGCCTCGATCGCACTGCACCGCGTCAGGGCCATCACGCCGGCCTTGGCCGCCGCGTAGTGCGACTGCGAATGCTGTGCGCGCCAACCCAATACGCTGGCATTGTTGACGATCACGCCGCCGTGGTCGGCCCCGCGGAAGTACCGCAGCGCCGCGCGGGTCGCACGCATCACCGACGTCAGCGTGACGTTGAGGACGCGGTCCCACTCCTCGTCGGTCATGTCGATGACGGGCGTCTCCCCGCCCAGGCCGGCGTTGTTGACCAGCACGTCGATGCGGCCCATCTTCTCGGCCGCCGACGCGATCAGCGCGTCGACCTGCTCGGTGGACGTCACGTCGCACACGACGGCCTCCACCCGCCCCTGGCCCAGCGCGCTGAGCTGCTCACGGGTCTCGTTCAGCCGGCGCTCGTGATGGTCGGAGACCACCACATCGGCACCCTCGGCCAGCGCCCGCCGGGCCACCGACGACCCGATGCCGGTGCCGGCCGCCGCGGTCACGACGACGACCTTGCCGGTCAGCAGGCCGTGTCCCTCAATCTCCTTCGGAGCTACGGAAAGATCTTTCGTCACCCTTTTGGTTCCCTCGGTAGACCGAGCACCCGCTCGGCGATGATGTTGCGCTGCACCTCGTTCGACCCGCCGTAGATCGTGTCGGCCCGGGAGAACAGGAACAGCCGCTGCCATTCGTCGAAGTCGCCGTCGCTCAGGGTCAGCCCCTCGCGCCCCAGCACCTCCATCGCGATCTCGCCGAGTTCGCGATGCCAGTTGGCCCACAACAGCTTCGAGACGTTGTCTTGACCCCCGCCCATGTCGCCGCCGGGGCGGCTCCGGTGCTGCCCGAGGTCCATCGTCGCCAGCGCGTAGGACCGCATCGTGCGCAGCCCCGCCCAGGACCGGGCCAGCCGCTCCCGGATCAGCGGATCGTCCGCCGCGCCAGTGCGTTTCGCCAACTCCGCGACACCGGACAGCTCCCGGGCGTACTCGATCTGCTGACCGAGCGTGGACACACCCCGCTCGAACGTCAGCGTGCCCATCGCCACCCGCCAGCCGTCGCCCGGCTTCCCCACCACCAGCGAGGCCTCGGTGCGGGCGTCGTCGAAGAACACCTCGTTGAACTCCGAGTCGCCGGTCAGCTGCACGATCGGGCGGATCTCGACGCCGGGCTGATCCAGCGGCACCAGCAGGTACGACAGCCCCTGGTGGCGCTTGGAGCCCTTCTCGGTGCGGGCGACGACGAAGCACCACTGCGCCCAGTGCGCCAGCGACGTCCACACCTTCTGCCCGTTGATCACCCACTCGTCGCCGACCAGTTCGGCGGTGGTGGACACATTGGCCAGGTCGCTGCCCGCGCCGGGCTCGGAGTAGCCCTGGCACCACAGCTCGGTGACGTCGAGGATCTTGGGCAGGAACCGCTTCTGCTGTTCGGGGGTGCCGAACGCGATCAGCGTCGGCCCCAGCAGCTCCTCACCGAAGTGGTTGACCTTCGCCGGGGCGTTGGCGATCGCGTACTCCTCGTAGAACGCCACCCGGTGCGCGACCGTCAGCCCGCGGCCGCCGTGCTCCTCCGGCCAGCCCAGACACGTCAGGCCCGCCTCGGCCAGCTTCCGGTTCCACGCCAGCCGTTCCTCGAATGCCTCGTGTTCGCGCCCGGGACCGCCGAGGCCCTTCAGCGCGGCGTACTCGCCGACGAGGTTCTCGGCGAGCCATTCGCGGACCTCAGCCCGGAACTCCTCGACCTCAATCACCCTTGTAGGCTAACCTACCAAGCACTTGCTTTGGTGCCCGGTCGCCAAGTCCGCCGTCCACGACCCGGCGGCGGGACATGTCCGGGCAGTCCAATCCAGAGGAGCATTGATGACGTCGGACGGGCGGACCACTCCGCAGGTCCTGAACCGGATCGCCGACCGGTTGGCCGACCACGACGCCCTGATCACCGAGGGCCGCCGGCTCACCTACGGCGAGCTGCGCGACGAGGTCCGGCGCACCGCGGCGGCGCTGATCGCGGCCGGTGTCAACCCCGGCGACCGGATCGCGATCTGGGCGCCCAACACCTGGCAGTGGGTCGTCGCCTGCCTGGGCATCCAGTACGCCGGCGGGGTACTCGTCCCGCTGAACACCCGCTACACCGCCAGCGAGGCCACCGACATCCTGGCCCGCACCGGCGCCCCGCTGCTGTTCGCCTCGGGCGAGTTCCTCGGCGCCGACAAGGCCGCCTCCCTGGACCGCTCCGCGCTGCCGCAGCTGCGCCGCATCGTGCGGATCCCGGTGGACAAGGACGACGGCGACTGGGACGAGTTCGTCGCCACCGGCACCGACCTGGCGGCCGCCGACACGCGTGCGGCCGCGGTGCGCCCCGACGACGTCTCCGACATCCTGTTCACCTCCGGCACCACCGGGCGCAGCAAGGGCGCGCTGTGCGCGCACCGCCAGTCGCTGGACGCGTCGGCGGCGTGGGCGGAGTGCGGCCGGGTGACCGCCGACGACCGCTACCTGTGCATCAACCCGTTCTTCCACAACTTCGGCTACAAGGCCGGCATCCTGGCCTGCCTGCAGACCGGCGCGACGCTGATCCCGCAGCTGACGTTCGATCCGGAGAAGACGATGGCCGCCGTGCAGGAGCACCGCATCACGGTGCTGCCCGGGCCGCCGACGATCTACCAGACCCTGCTCGACCACCCGAAGCGCGGCGACTACGACCTGACGTCGCTGCGGTTCGCGGTCACCGGCGCGGCCGTGATCCCGGTCGTGCTGATCGAGCGGATGCAGACCGAGCTCGACATCGACATCGTGCTGACCGCCTACGGCCTGACCGAGGGCAGCGGGTTCGGCACGATGTGCCGTCCCGAGGACGACGCGGTGACCGTCGCCACCACCTCGGGCCGTCCGATCGCGGGATTCGAGCTGCGCATCGACAATCCGGGTGAGGACGGTACCGGCGAGGTGCTGCTGCGCGGGCCGAACGTGATGCTGGGGTACCTCGACGATCCCGAGGCCACCGCCGCCGCGATCGACGCCGACGGCTGGCTGCACACCGGTGACGTCGGCACCGTCGACGCCAACGGCAACCTGCGCATCACCGACCGGCTCAAGGACATGTACATCTGCGGCGGGTTCAACGTGTACCCGGCGGAGATCGAGCAGGTGCTGGCCCGGCTGGACGGGGTCGCCGAGGCCGCGGTGATCGGCGTGCCCGACCAGCGGCTCGGCGAGGTCGGCAAGGCGTTCGTGGTCCGCAAGCCCGGCGCCCAGCTCGACGAGGAGACCGTGATCGCCTACACCCGTGAGCATCTGGCGAACTTCAAGGTTCCGCGTTCGGTGGAGTTCCTCGACGCGCTACCGCGGAATCCCGGGGGCAAGGTGGTCAAACCGCTGCTGCGTGAGAGGGCTGAATCTTCCTGATGGACCTGAATTTCGACGACGAGACCGAGGCTTTCCGGGCCGAGGTGCGGGAGTTCCTGGCCGCCAACCGGCACCACTTCCCCACCAAGTCCTACGACACCTACGAGGGCTTCGAGCAGCACCGGCAGTGGGACCGGGTGCTCTACGACGCCGGCCTGTCGGTGATCACCTGGCCGAAGAAGTACGGCGGCCGCGACGCCAGCCTGCTGCAGTGGGTGGTGTTCGAGGAGGAGTACTTCCGGGCCGGGGCGCCGGGCCGCGCGAGCGCCAACGGCACCTCGATGCTGGCGCCGACGCTGTTCGCCCACGGCACCGAGGAGCAGCTGGACCGGGTGCTGCCGAAAATGGCCAGCGGCGAGGAGATCTGGGCGCAGGCCTGGTCGGAGCCGGAGTCCGGCAGCGACCTGGCCTCGCTGCGGTCCACGGCGACCAAGACCGACGGCGGCTGGCTGCTCAACGGGCAGAAGATCTGGAGCTCGCGCGCGGTGTTCGGCGAGCGCGCCTTCGGCCTGTTCCGCTCCGACCCGGAGGCCGAACGGCACAAGGGCCTGACCTACTTCATGTTCGACCTCAAGGCCGAGGGTGTGACGGTGCGCCCGATCGCGCAGCTCGGCGGCGACACCGGGTTCGGTGAGATCTTCCTGGACAACGTGTTCGTGCCGGACCGCGACGTCATCGGCGGCGTGCACGACGGGTGGCGCGCGGCGATGAGCACCTCGAGCAACGAGCGCGGCATGTCGCTACGCAGCCCGGCCCGCTTCCTGGCCCCGGCGGAACGCCTTGTCGCGCAGTGGAAGCAGAACCCCGACCCGGCCTTCGCCGACCGGGTCGCCGACGCCTGGATCAAGGCGCAGGCCTACCGGCTGCACACCTTCGGCACGGTCACCCGGGTCAGCAACGGCGGTGAGCTGGGCGCGGAGTCCAGCGTCACCAAGGTGTTCTGGTCGGACCTCGACGTCGCGATCCACCAGACCGCACTGGACCTGCAGGGCGCCGACGCCGAACTGACCGACAACTGGACCGACGGGCTGCTGTTCTCCCTGGGCGGCCCGATCTACGCCGGTACCAACGAGATTCAGCGCAACATCATCGCCGAGCGCCTGCTGGGGCTCCCCCGAAAGTAGACAGATGAACTTCGAGCTTGACGAACAGCAGCGGGATTTCGCCGCGAGCATCGACGCCGCACTCGGCGCCGCCGACCTGCCCGGCGCGGTCCGGGCGTGGGCGTCCGGTGACACCGCACCGGGCCGCAAGGTGTGGTCGCAGTTGGCAGAACTGGGCGTGACCGCGCTGCTGGTACCCGAGAAGTACGACGGCATCGAGGCCCACCCGGTCGACATGGTGGTGGCCGTCGAGCGGCTCGGTCGCTGGTGCGTGCCCGGTCCCGTCGCGGAATCCATTGCGGTGGCGCCGATCCTGCTCGCCGATGACGAGCGCAGCGCCGCGCTGGCCGCCGGTGAGCTGATCGCCACCGTGGCCGCACCGCCGCAGGTGCCGCGCGCCGTCGACGCCGACTTCGCCGGCCTGGTGCTGCTGGCCGCCGACGGTCAGGTGCACGACGCCACCGCCGGGGCGCAGCATGAGTCGGTGGACGCCAGCCGCCGCCTGTTCGAGGTCTCGGCCGCCGGTGACGGCAGGCCCGCCGATGTGGCGCGCGCCTACGAGTTCGGCGCGCTGGCCACCGCGGCACAGCTGGTCGGCGCGGGCCAGGCGATGCTGGACATGGCGGTCGAATACGCCAAGCAGCGCAGCCAGTTCGGCAAGCTGATCGGCACCTACCAGGCCATCAAGCACAAGCTGGCCGACGTGCACATCGCGATCGAGCTGGCGCGTCCGCTGGTCTACGGGGCGGCGCTGTCGCTGGCCGACGGCTCCCCCGACACCGCACGCGACGTCAGCGCCGCCAAGGCCGCGGCCAGCGACGCCGCGCTGCTGGCCGCCCGCTCGGCGCTGCAGACGCACGGTGCGATCGGCTTCACCCAGGAGCACGACCTGTCGCTGTGGCTGCTGCGCACCCAGGCGCTGCGGTCGGCGTGGGGCGATCCGAGTCTGCACCGGCGACGGGTACTGGAGGCACTGTGAGCGAAGAACGGCAGCTGCTGCGCGAGACGGTCGCGGCGCTGGTGGAGAAGCACGCGTCGCCGGCGGCGGTGCGTGCGGCGATGGAGTCCGAACGCGGCTACGACGAGTCGCTGTGGTCGCTGCTGTGCGAGCAGGTCGGCGCCGCGGCGCTGGTGGTGCCCGAGGAGCTGGGCGGCGCGGGCGGTGAGCTCGCCGACGCGGCCGTCGTCCTCGAGGAGCTGGGCAAGGCGCTGGTGCCGACCCCGCTGCTGGGCACGACACTGGCCGAGCTGGCGCTGCTGGCCGCCGACGAGCCCGACACCGACGCCCTGGAGGGGCTGGCCGAGGGCAGCCGCATCGGCGCGGTCGTGTTCGACCCGGGGTTCGTGGTCAACGGTGACGTCGCCGACGTCGTCGTCGCCGCCGACGGTGACCGGCTGACCCGCTGGACCCGTTTCACGGCCACCCCGCTCAAGCCCATGGACCTGACCCGCCGGCTGGCCCGCGTCGAGGCCGAGGAGACCGCCGATATCGGCGCCGACCCGGGTCTGGCCGACACCGCGGCCCTGCTGCTGGCGGCCGAGCAGATCGGCGCCGCGTCGCGCTGCCTGGACCTGACGGTGCAGTACACCAAGGACCGGGTGCAGTTCGGCAGGCCGATCGGCAGCTTCCAGGCGCTCAAGCACCGGATGGCCGACCTGTACGTCGCGGTGCAGTCCGCCCGCGCGGTGGTCGACGAGGCGATCGCCAACCCGTCGCCGACGTCGGCGGCGCTGGCCCGGTTCTCGGCGACCGAGGCGTTCAACAAGGTCGCGGCCGAGGCGGTGCAGATGCACGGCGGCATCGCGATCACCTGGGAACACGACATCCAGCTGTACTTCAAGCGGGCGCACGGCAGCGCCCAGCTGCTCGGGCCTGCGCGGGAGTACCTGCGGCGGCTGGAAGCCGAAGTGCTCTAGCGTTGACGGTGTGAAGGTCTCGCTGCGCTCCGGCATCCCGCCGTTCTATGTGATGGACGTCTGGCTGGCGGCCGCTGAACGCCAGCGCAGCCACGGCGACCTGGTGAACCTGTCGGCGGGCCAGCCCAGCGTGGGTGCGCCCGGCCCGGTGCTGGAGGCGGCCAAGAAGACGCTGGACACCACCGTGCTGAGCTACACCGTCGCGCTCGGCATCCACGAGCTGCGCGAGGCCATCGCGGGCTCCTACCGCGACCGGCACGGGCTGGAGGTCGACCCGGACGATGTGGTGGTCACGACCGGCTCGTCGGGTGGTTTCCTGCTGGCGTTTCTGGCGTGCTTCGACGCCGGTGACCGCGTCGCGATCGCCAGCCCCGGCTACCCCTGCTACCGCAACATCCTGACCGCGCTGGGCTGCGAGGTCGTCGAGATCCCGTGCGGCCCCGAGACCCGGTTCCAGCCGACGGCGCAGATGCTCGCCGAGCTCGACCCGCCGGTGCAGGGCGTGATCGTCGCCAGCCCCGCCAACCCGACCGGCACCGTGATCGCGCCGGCCGAGCTGGCGGCGATCGCGACGTGGTGCTCGTCGAACGGGGTGCGGCTGATCAGCGACGAGGTGTATCACGGGCTGGTCTACGAGGGTGCGCCCGAGACCAGCTGCGCCTGGGAGACCTCCCGCGATTCCATTGTGGTGAACAGCTTCTCGAAGTACTTCGCGATGACCGGGTGGCGGCTGGGCTGGATGCTGGTGCCCAAGGAGCTGCAGCGCGCGGTGGACTGTCTGACCGGCAACTTCACCATCTGCCCGCCCACGCTGCCGCAGCTGGCCGCGGTCGCGGCGTTCACCCCCGAGGCGATCGCCGAATGCGAAGGCCTGCTGCACCATTACGCCGCCAACCGGCAGCTGCTTCTCGACGGGCTGCGGGGGCTGGGCATCGACAAGCTGGCCCCCACCGACGGCGCGTTCTACGTCTACGCCGACGTCTCGCACCTGACCGACGACTCGCTGTCGTTCTGCTCGAAGTTGTTGGACGACACCGGGGTTGCGATCGCGCCGGGCGTGGACTTCGACCCGGCGCGCGGCGGGTCATTCGTCCGGCTGTCGTTCGCCGGGCCGACGAGCGACATCGAGGAGGCACTAGCCCGTATCGGCGTATGGCTAGGCTAGGCCCGCCGAGGAGCGCCGCCGCCGCGACACCGCGTCCACACTGGCGGCCAGCAGCAGCACGCCACCGGTGACCAGGAAGTTGATGTACGACGACTGGTTGAGCAGCCCGAGCCCGTTGGCGATCGTCGCGACCACCACGCCGCCGATCACCGCGTCGATGGCGCGGCCCTTGCCGCCGAACAGGCTGGTGCCACCGATCACCGCCGCGCCGACGGCGTAGAGCAGCGTGTTGCCCGCACCCGAGGACGCCGACACCTTGCCCGCGTAGGACGCCGCGATGATCCCGCTCAGCGCGGCCAGCGACGAGCACATCACGAACACCGACACCCGGATGCGGTCGACCGGGATGCCCGCGCGGCGGGCGGCTTCGGCGTTGCCGCCGACCGCGTAGATGTGCCTGCCGTAGGAGGTGCGCCGCAGCACCACGGTCAGCACGATCAGCAGCACCAGCACCAGCGGCAGCACGTAGGGGACGCCGCGGATCTCGTTGTTGGGGTTGACGCTTCGGTTGACGCTGAGCAGATAGGTGACGCCGAGCACGACGGCGGCGACGGCCGCGACCCGGGCGACCACGACGCCGGTCGGGGCGTGCGCGAGTTTCAGCGCCCGCTGGCGGCGGTGCTGGAAGAAGGTCAGGGCGGCGAACCCGATCACGACGATCCACGCGATGGCCCAGCCCGCCGTGACCGGCAGGTTGCTGATTGTCAGCCCGCGGATCACCTTGTCGTCGACGCGCACCGAACCGCCCTCGCCGATCAGCTTGAGAGTCACCCCCTGCAGGCCGAGGAAGAACGCCAGCGTGACGACGAACGACGGGATGCCCAGCTTGGCGCGCAGCAGGCCGATGGTGAGCCCGATGGCGGCGCCGCAGGCGATTCCGGCCAGCAGTCCCGCCCACCACGGCCATCCGGTGTTGACGATGAGCAGCGCCATCACACAGGCCGACACACCGCCGGCCACCCCGGCGGACAGGTCGATGTCGCCGAGCAGCAGCACGAACACCAGACCCATCGCCAGCACGCAGATCGCGCCGGCCTGGGTGATCAGGTTGGCCAGGTTCAGCGCCGACAGGAAGCGGTCGTTGGCCAGCCCGAACACCACGAACAGCACGAGCAGGCCGAGCACGGCGGGCAGCGAACCCATGTCGCCGCCGCGGACCCGCTGCAGGTAGCCGCGGACCGCGTCGCGGAAGGTCTCGTCGGTACGCAGGTCCCCGGCGAACTCGGCGTCGGCCAGGGTGACCTCGGAATCGGTTTGCACGGTAGTCATTTCGCGGTCCTCGTTCACGGGGATGGTCACATCGACTGCGCTGCCTGCGCGGGTGCCAGGCCGAGGCTGCCGGACCGGCCGGCGGTGATGAGTTCCACCACCTGGTTGTGTGACACCTCGGCGGCCTTGACGTCGGCGGCGACCCGGCCCAGGTAGAGCGCGCAGATGCGGTCGGCGACCTCGAAGACGTCGTTCATGTTGTGCGAGATGAACACGACTCCGAGACCGCGCGCGGCGAGGCCGCGCACCAGCTCGAGCACCTGACGGGTCTGCGCGACACCGAGTGCGGCGGTGGGCTCGTCGAGCAGCACGACCTTCGAGTTCCACAGCACCGACTTGGCGATCGCGACGGTCTGCCGCTGCCCGCCGGAGAGGCTGGACACCGGCTGGCGCACGGATTTCACGGTGCGCACAGACAGGGAGGTCAGCGCCTCGCGCGCCATCGTCTCCATGCGCGCCTCGTCGAGCATGCCGCCCCGGGTCTTGAGCTCACGGCCGAGGAACATGTTCTCGACGATGTCGAGGTTGTCGCACAGCGCGAGATCCTGGTAGACCACCTCGACGCCCAGCGCGGAGACGTCGTTGGGGCCGCGCACCGTCACCGGGTTGCCCTCGAACAGGTAGGTGCCGGTGTCGATGGGGTGGATCCCGGCGATCGCCTTGACCAGCGTGGACTTTCCGGCGCCGTTGTCGCCGACGAGCGCGGTCACCTGTCCCGGGTAGACCCGGAAGTCCACGTCGTGCAGGACGTGCACAACGCCGAAACTCTTGTTGACACCTCGTAATTCGAGGATCGGAGTGTCCATCAGACTCCCGCGGCCGTGCACGTCTCGGCGAACTGTCCGGCGCACACCTCGTCGCGGGACTGGCCGCCGTCTTCGAACACGATGTCGACGTTGTCCTTGGTGATCGACTTCGGCGTCAGCAGCACCGACGGCACGTCGCGCCCGCCGACGTCATCGCGGGAGGTGCTGGTGGTCTTCGGCTCCTCACCGTTGGCCAGCGCGATCGCGGCCTCCGCCAACGCGTTAGCCTCCTCGGTGGCCGACTTGTAGACCGTCATGCACTGGGTTCCGGCGAGGATGTTCTGCAGGCCCTCGACCGTCGCGTCCTGACCGGTGACCGGAACCTGGCCGGCGCGCCGGTTCTTCTCCAGGATCGAGATCACCGAACCGGCGAGGCCGTCGTTGGCGGCGTACACACCGTCGACGCGGCCGTCGGCGGCGGTGTAGAGCTGCTCGAAGATCGTGACGGCCTTGTCGGTGTCCCAGTCCGGGACCGCCTGCTCGCCGACGATGGTGATCGACGGGGTGGCGTCGACGACCGAGTGGGCGCCACTGGAGAACAGTGTGGCGTTGTTGTCGGTCGGAGATCCGTTGAGGAACACCACGTTTGCGGGTCTGTCGCCGAGGCAGTCGACGAGGCCCTGGCCCTGCAGCTCACCGACCTTGGTGTTGTCGAAGGAGACGTAGACGTCGGCGGAGCCGCCCAGGGTGAGCCGGTCGTAGTCGATGGTCTTCACCCCCTGCGCGGCAGCCTTCTCCTGGATGGAGGCGCCGCTGTCGGAGTCGAGGTTGACGATGGCCAGCACCGTGACCCCGTCGGCGATCATGCCGTCGGCGATGGTGGCCATCGTGTCGGCGGAGCCCTCGGCATTCTGGATGGTGTAGTCGATGCCGGCGTTGGTGAACGCCTCCTCCAGTGCGGGCCGGTCCTTGGTCTCCCAGCGCACCGAAGACTTGGTGTCCGGCAGGATGACGCCGATCTTCTGGTTTCCCGACGCGTCGCTCGACCCCGAGTCCGAGGACGTGCCGCACGCGGTCAGGGTCAGGCTGACGCCGACGACTGCGGTCAGGAGCAGACTGCTGGTTCGCTTCACGGAGATCCTTCCGACGATGTCGCGTACGGCTTTTGTTGTTTGCTTATACATATAGCGTGATCCGGGTCACCGAATTGGCGCTTTGACCGTCAGCGGGCGCCGACGAGATGCTCGACCGCGAGCTGGTGCAGGGCCACGAACCCGGCGCCCCGGCCACCGAAGTAGGCGTCGGCGTCGAAGTCCTCGTAGGCGCTGCGGTCGGCCAGCAGGTCGCGGTAGGTCTCCCCCTCCGCCAGCGTCGGGGTGCGCAACTCGTCGACCTTGGCCGCCGCCATCGCCTCCCGCACGCGCGGGTCGGCGCGGAACGCGGCGGCCCGCTCGCGCAGCAGCAGGTACATCCGCATGTTCGCGGCCGCCGAGGCCCACACCCCGTCGGCGTCCTCGGTGCGGCTGGGCTTGTAGTCGAAGTGGCGGGGCCCGTCGTAGGCGGGGGTGCCGTCGGGTCCGCCGTGTTCGAGCAGGTCGACCAGCGAGAACGCGTTGATCAGGTCGCCGTGGCCGAACACCAGGTCCTGGTCGTATTTGATGCCCCGCTGACCGTTGAGGTCGATGTGGAACAGCTTGCCGCTGTAGAGCGCCTGGGCGATGCCGTGCATGAAGTTCAGCCCCGCCATCTGCTCGTGGCCGACCTCGGGATTGACGCCGACGCGCTCGGGGTGGGCCAGGGTCTCGATGAACGCCAGGGCATGGCCGACGGTCGGCAGCAGGATGTCGCCACGCGGTTCGTTGGGCTTGGGTTCGATCGCGAAGCGGATCGGGCTGCCCTGGTCGATCGCGTACTGGCACAGCACATCCAGTGCCTCCCGGTAGCGCTCGAGGGCGGCGCGGACGTCCTTGGCGGAGTCGTATTCGCTGCCCTCGCGGCCGCCCCACAGCACGAAGGTCTGGGCGCCGAGCTCGAAGGCCAGGTCCAGGTTGCGCAGCACCTTGCGCAGCGCGAAACGGCGAACCTGACGGTCATTGCTGGTGAATCCGCCGTCCTTGAACACCGGCGGGGAGAACAGGTTGGTGGTCACCATCGGCACGACCAGCCCCGTCGCGTCGAGTGCCCGGGTCAACCGGTCGATGGCGCGACGGCGTTCGGCATCGGTGCTGCCGAAGGCGAACAGGTCGTCGTCGTGGAAGGTCAGCCCGTAGGCGCCGAGATCGGCGAGCCGCTCGACGGCCTCCACGGCGTCGAGCGCCGGCCGGGTCGCGACGCCGAACGGGTCGATACCCGTCCACCCGATGGTCCACAACCCGAACGAGAACTTGTCCTCCCGCTTCGGGGTCAGGTCGGCTGCGGTGCGGCTGGACTCCAGCACGGTCATGGGACGGCTCCAAACAATGCGTTAGGGTTTTGTTCTAGATGCGAACATAAGATGTGGTCTGCACCACTGTCAAGACACTGATCGGGAGGGGCTGGTGCGCGGAGTGAGAGCGACACAGGACCATCGATCGGTGCGGATCGGAACGAGCCCCGACGGTGTGCGGCGACGGAATCTGTCCAGCGTGCTGACCCTGGTGCACCGGCACCGCGCGCTGAGCCGCGCCGAGCTCACCCGGATCACCGGGCTGTCCCGGTCGACGACGAAGGATCTCGTCGAGGAACTGGCCGCTCGCGGCCTGGTCGAGGAGGCGCCGGGACCGTCGCTGCCTCAGGTCGGCCGGCCGAGCCCGATCGTGCGTCCCGGTGACCGTGTGCTCGCGGTGTCGGTCACGCCCGAGGTCGACGCCGTCACCGTGGGCCTGGTCGCGATGGGCGGAGCCGTGCGGCAGGTGTTGCGACACGCCACCGACCGGGTGCCGACGCCGGAGGACACCGTGGCGATCGCGGCGCAGGCGATCGCCGAGATCCAGGCGGGTTTGCGTGACGATCAGCTGGTGACCGCGGTGGGACTTGCGGTGCCCGGCCTGGTACACGGTCCGCAGTCGGCCGTACAGCTGGCTCCCAACCTCGACTGGCACGACGTCGAGATCGGTCAGATGCTCAGTGCAGCAACAGGTTTGACGGTGTTCGCGACCAACGACGCCAACGCCGGCGCCGTCGCCGAGCATCTGTTCGGCAACCATCACGACGCCGACCACCTGATCTACGTCAACGGCGGTCCCAGCGGTGTCGGCGCGGGTTTCGTGGTCGCGGGCGGGCTGCTCGAGGGTGTCGCGGGGTACGCGGGCGAGCTCGGGCACACCTATGTCGGCGGCGGCGAGCGGTGCCACTGCGGCAGCGTCGGCTGCCTGGAGACGGAGGTGACGCAGCCGCCGTTGGCGCGGCTGCTCGCCGACCTGGACTCGGCCGAGACGCCCGCCGGCCCCACCTCCGCCGAACGTGACGTGCTGGTCCGGCAGACCCGCGCGCTGGCGATCGCGCTGGGCAACGCGGTCAACATGCTCAACCCGAAGCTGATCGTGCTCGGCGGTTTCCTGCGGGTGTTCCCCGCGTTCGCGGGTTCGGTACTGCACGACGAGCTGTCCCGGCGCACGATGGCGGCGCCGTACTCGCTGGTGCGGGTGGTGCCCGCGACGCTGGGCGCCGACACCCTGGTCATCGGCGCCGCGGAGCTGGCGTTCGCCCCTGTTCTCGCTGATCCGGGACTTGTCGGACCCTTGTTGTAGCGTGGGTCACATGGAACAGGTGTTCGAGTTGGATCCGGCGGCCGGTGAGGCTGAGCTGCGGGTTCAGCTCGAGCAGTTGGAAATGCTGAAGTCGCGGATCGCCGCGCAGCAGGCGCGGGT